>Ga0153944_1000314_pt1 | contig 20859 bp, 26 predicted proteins | sample TSNJ028MetaG_FD_104703 | JGI IMG/M metagenome (GOLD analysis project Ga0153944, IMG submission 104703) | Attine ant fungus gardens microbial communities from New Jersey, USA - TSNJ028 MetaG | ecosystem: Host-associated > Fungi > Mycelium > Unclassified | place: USA: New Jersey, Wharton State... | reverse complement strand
GTCAATGGCGTTACGACGCAGATTGCCCCTCTTTGCTGCCAGACAATTCCGCACCAAGTTTATATCCCAATATCTAATCAAATTTTAGTTCGTGATATTACTACTAGGTCTATGGACCAAGGACAAACCTTATCCCAATCTAGTTTCGAACGGGTCATCGGCAGTGCTCTTCTCAAGCTTTTAAAAGTCTTTTCTAACATCTCTTGATATGCCTCATTGAGGGACACCTGATATTTACTTTCTTCATCTTCAATCAACGCGAGGATCTTTGAGGCTGACGAGTTGTCGCCAGAAGTGATTCCTGGCGGCAAATTGAAGTTGACATCATGCGTTGTCATGAGTTGCACCTGATTACAGATTCATAAATGCTTCTCCAGAGCAACGAATTGGATAGATAGCTCACGTTTCCCTGTTCGTAATAGTGCACATGGACCGAAATATTCCCTGTTACAATGCCCTGGTCAAATTTAATCACATACTGTGACCGCCAGCGACCAGACCTGATTTAAAAATTGTCAGGCATGGCACAATGTACAAAGTTCCACTACACACCAGTAATTTGCAGGATTGTACTTGTTCCCAACGGCCTGAATAATGTATTCCTGTCCACTATTGCCAGTTGAAAATACAGATGCCACGCCGTCATAGAAATGCGCCTTGAGGTAAACCTGAACAGCAGTTTCCAGTGCCGAACTAGTCTTTAGCTAGGACCCAGAATCATTAGTCGTAACTATCGACAACTCACCGGAATGGCTCAGTCACCAGGTCAGGCTCATAAAATTGGGGTTTTGATGCCTCCTAGATCCGGAATAATAATTTTTTTCATCAATACCCAGCAAGCCTTGACAATGAGGGAAAGAGAGCACATACTAGACTCAAATGATCAAACACGAAACTCGTCTTCGACCTGGGATCCAAGAATCTCTCCTCTCCATCTTCATCACCACTCCGACTCGAAATCTTGGATGCTTGACTGATGATACACTAGCATCGCCCGTTAACTCTCCGACATTCATCAGTGACCATGACATTTTACCGGATGTTTTGTTCCAGGAATATCCACCGTGATGAACTGTCCCAAATTATATTCTCGGAGTGCAGACTTGACTCCAGCCTGTAGAGCATCATCGTCGGAAATTATGTTACGAACATCTACGATCCATTAGTCATTCCAGAAGGGATTTATTCAAAACGCATCGTACCGTTGAGGACATCGTTGATTTCTCCAGGCGGCGCTTGCAGAAGAAAATTTGAAGCTATGTCAACTCTTTCTGATATGTTCATCAGTATAAGTGCAGTAGTCACCAAGTTACTGGATGACGTCCTCGCATGAACCGGCGTCTGCCGTATTCAGACATCAAACCTAGAGATGAATCCTCAGTGCTCAACCGCCAGTCACCGTCTTGAATGCTCAAACGGTATGCGTGCATTCCTAGCCAATGTACATGCTTAAAAATAATTCTACACTCTAATCAAGTATTCAACTCTCAAAGCTTGGTAGTAAACTGAGTCTCCGTTACACCAGCACCCATGGCAGCTGTTGAAGAAACACCACCGGTGACAGTTTTGATCAAGCTGTCAGCGTAATCGGCACCAGACCACTGGTTACAGCACCTATCAAGGCTGGCTCGCAGAGAAATAACCTCGAAAAATGCATACCTTCTGATGTGTGAGAACATCACAACCAATTTCCCGTTCCTTACGCTGAACGATTTCGACGTATGCTTTCATGCCAGTCTTTGCATAATTTTTGGCGAAAAGATCGGAAATATAAGCATTGGAGTGGAGACCACCAAGCTAAAGCTACCGGTAAGTAAAATTCCACCAGGAAGAACTAATGGCGAATGACTCACAGTGATAAACTGCCAGACAAAGCCAAGTTTTCCAAGCTCCCAGATGTATGCCTCCATGTCCCTGTCAGTGAGGCCAGCAGCCTCCCAGTTGAACGATGGCGACAAATTGTAGGCCAGCCATTTGTCTGGGAACACGGTATGCACCCCATGAGCGAACTCCTGGGCCTGAACAAGAATTGGTTTCTTGGTCTCCATCCAAATCAAATCACAATAAGGGGCGAAGGCTATAGCACGAGCGACAGCACATTGCGTACCGCCCTGGTAACGATAATAGCCTTCACGAGTCCTTGGACTATCCCAATTCCAATAGGGAACCTTACTGAGACCGAACTCTTTTTTGGCAATGAGAACAGCTTGAGAGTAGGAGGCATGGGCAACACGAGCAACGAATCTGTCAACTATGATATGTTGGGCACCCTCTTGCAACAAAGCATTGGCCAGGGTAGTGGAAAAAAGCTGAAGGTTGGCTTCTGCTAACCACTTGTCTTCAACAGTTTGCAGCTGATCGCCGAACTTGCCCGCAGCCTCAGCATCAACCATGACGGTATTCAGAGGAGGAAGAGATGGGTTGATGGAGCCAAGAATGAAGGGGTGGTCTCGGTCATCAATATTGGAGGTAATAAGGGTGGCAGCCTCAGAATCGGTACGGGCAATTGAGAGATTTTCAACACCCATGATGTCAAACTGGAGGCGAATCGCGATGAGTCGGTTAATGTGATCCTGAATAGGGACCAACACCTTGCCAGCCATATGACCACATTTCTTCGTTCCTGGAGCCTGGTCTTCTATGTGGATACCAGCGGCCCCTTTCTCGACGAACATCTTTGTGAGCTTCATGACAGCAGTCAAACCACCGTGACCAGTATCGGCATCGGCAACAATGGGACGGAGGTAATCGATCGCGGGTATTTGAGAAAGCTCGGCATCCGTCATGCGGGAACGAGCCTCCCGCTGCTTGCGGTCATGGAAAAGTTGTGCCTGAAACAAGTGCTCAACCTTGTTAGGCACGGTGTTGGAGGGATAGTCTGGTACTTGATCGATATCTTGGACAAATGTTGGAACTCATTGACGTACCGGCAAGATCTGGACCGGGCTCATTAGTAGACGAAGCAGTACTCGATGACTGCCACCCAGAAACGTAAACAGTCTCGAGGTACTTGGCCATTTGAGTCACCTGAATAGGATCAAGGCTAGCAGTAGATTGTGTCATCCCTCAGCAAAACGCTCATCTAGAATATGACTCACGCCCCGTAGGTATGCGAGGGTGTCCCTCTCTTTGCATGCTCGCTGAGTATTGTCCATAATTTCTTGCCCTGGAGGTCAGAAGGATAGTCCATTTTCATGGTGCCACGCTTGGCGACAACATCAGCAGCGGTATAAGGGCGCTTGGTTTGAGCAAAGCGCAAACTCTAGGCACATTGAATATAATCCGTGATAACAGATCAGCTGAGAACGTACCTTCCACCATTGTTCAACCTCCGCAACTTCCTGAGCAAAACGGGCCTTTTCAGTTGACATGATAGTACGAAGTAAGTACTGAATGGAATAAGGTCTATATAGGATAATTTGCTCCGCACCTGCAAACACCTGCTTTCTAGACCGGGTCAATACAACAATACCATGTGATTCTCTGCTGAGCAGCTCTATTCCAGCCCAGTCATCGCTGTTTTCCCGTTCATGATGTTGTACTCAACAGCACTCTATATGCGCGCTATCTCGATCTCTATGGTATCCCAATCAAGGTATAGTGGGTTATCAAACCCCTGTCTGTATTGTATCCATGCTAGGTCGGATGATTAACATTTCAATTTGTCGCCATTGATGCCTTTGATCGATAGAATCTATTCCTTTCTAGGCTACTAATATCATCGTCGATCACCATCATAGACCAAACCGGCCAAACCATAACGAACTACAAATGCCACTAGGCTTCCTGCAACCTGACACAAAAAATGGCATCAGCACGCAAGTTAATTCATCTCATATGTCCACCGACCTGTGAACACATTAAAACTCGAACCAGTTGTTTCTCATTCATTGGGCCCAGACGGACAAGGAAAAAGTTCAAGATAGTCAAGTTTGTCGCCTCGAGAATGAGTCCACTTGTAGGATGGACAGTGAGTTCCGTCAACCCAAGAGTGGCATATATGCGAAGAACAAGGCTCGCCAGCTGTGATAACGGTCTCTCAAACGCAACCTTGGAAGGATAAAGGAGGTTTTTACTTGAATCAAATCTGAACAGAGCCAAAATTCTTTTAGTTCGGGCCTGCGGTTCGAATCCACTTACCTTGGTACCCTATGTCGAGGACAGGGGACGAGACCAAATAATTGGGGACAGGACAACAGAAAGTTGAAGACCTGTGGTATAAAAAACAGTAACAGTGTTTTCGAGAAGTGCGCCTGGATTCCGACTACAGCAAACGCCATCCCGGTGACGTAACATAAGGTATCACCAGGGAAGACTCGGGCAGGATACCTAGAAAATAGTGGGTTGTTGTATCTCCAGGTACAAAAACAACCATACCAGTTGTGATACATGAATCCAGCACAGACTGCAACAAGCGGCAACATAAAGTAAAGGCTGAACAAGTGACGCTCGACCAGTTCACGGCTTCCGTAGGACATGCCGGCACTCCAGACGCCCCCGAACTCGACCTCAGACTTGTTCCCAAGTAAGTGGAGAGGAATATGGAAACCAATTGGCCAAGGAAGATATAACAGATCGTTCAGAATAACCGACAGTGCAATTATGAGCGCCTGGCTGACTTCGGAACCATTAATCCCAGCCAGAATATTGATGCTGTTCGTCGCAAATGTCGACAGCAATGACATGTACATATAGTATAATGGCCCTAGAATCCTTTAAACCACGGTCAGAGTGAATGCGAGTATGACCGATCATACCAAGATTGATGAGGGTACCAAAGAAAGATCTCAAGGGCAGTGGCACAACAACATAAGTGTTGCCCCGCTCCGCATAGTAGACCATCAAGAGGGGTATAGATGCGATTACAGGTATTGGTAGCTTGTGCCTCCATCGAATATCGAATACATCATCGAGAAAGCCAAGCATAGTCGCTGTTAGGAGAGAAAGAAGGGAGGAAAGGTAGACTGAAAGCTACCATTTGTGTGAAAAGAATCTCCTGGAAGAGATACAACAGATATCTTACCTGGTGATGAGGGAAATCAACCACATTAATGCCCTCTGAAGCCGGAGACCTATTTGCTCGATGCATGATAGAGCTCGAGAAAGCGAAAGGAATGAAGAGCATCAGGATGAGGATGTATACCGCCGCACACACAAGACCCATGCACTCCGGACTATATACATTTAACTTTATCAAATTTCCTCAAATGGAGATCACTCACATTGGATCATTGTATATTTTGAGTAGATCTCTCCCCTTCAGATGGGCGGAGACAAATACAGGCCCTAGGCGCGGTATAAGGTGTAATGTAGCCAAGAACGAGAAGATAGAAAATCCGACAGATACATATAGGGCCGACAGAGGGGGAACGGGATCTAGTAAAGGTCTTGCAATGAACCACAACGCAACAGGGACCAATCCAAAGAGCAACACGCTAGGTAAAGGTCTTGGTCTGATCGCTACGCTTGACATCTTCACGACCTAGAAGTGAGAGTGAAAGGTATACTTTGAGTTGTCAATGCGCCGGTCTTTCAGAAAACATGGGTTGGAAAAGAAACAAGCTGGCATTTTACGAAAGACGTGTCTTTGTCACGAGTCTCTGACCGCATCAAAATCACCTCGGCTCCCGGATCAAAATAACTGATCTAATCTGCTACTTTCAATGTCGGGCACTGCTAGCGCCCATTCTGAACTTCAGCATCTCAATGCAACAGGATGCGTTATCAAAGTCACTGAAGCAAAAGGAAGAGGTGTATACGGTCAGCTCTTTCCCTGTAGCTGTCTCATGTTATCATAGCTGAAACCCTATTTCTATAGCCACAAAACCAGTTCCACGAAACACTACCGTTGAAATCAGCCCTGTTTTGTTCTTCTCAAAGTCGGAGTATGAGGAGTACGGTATTGTATAAAGGCCTCCTCTGAATTGTACGCTCGTTTTACTTACCTCGTGCTAAGGAAAGTATACGATTTTAGATCACTATACTTTTGTATGGCCTGATGGTCGCATGGCCCTTGCCTTAGGCCTTGGTATGTGCTCGACACGCAGTTTCACGACCACATTATTTCTGACAGCCAACACAAGGTTCCCTCTTCAATCACTCCGATCCTCCAAATGTTTCTTTCACTCTTGACACATCCACGGATTCGATTCGCTTCGTCGCGTCTCGCAATATTAAGCCTGGAGAAGAACTTAGTATTTTCTATGGGCACAAGTTATGGTTCTCTCCTGTGGCAGGGACTGTGGAAGAAAAAAATGGCGCTCAAACATTGCATGAAGATATTCATGATGCTTGGAATAGCTTATCGGCCATTGACAACAACGAACAACTCTCTCTCTCGATCAACCCTTTTACGAATGGTGATGCTCAGGAGCTTCTTCGCGAAGAAGATCTTCCGTTTGTGAGATACAAGTTACTGCCAGAGGAAGAGACTCCTGAAACCATACGGACGAGTGAGTTGTAACGATTCTTCTACAATCTTAATGCCCCTTATCCCGTCTTCCTGCAGTTCAAGCCTGGATCGTGGACGTACCAGACCAGAGATTGATTACAACTCTTCTCAAGTACGTTTCCGCATCCGCTTATATGTATACACGGACGCTGTGCTGAAAAAAAATTGCTTTTTCTAGGTGGCTCAAACAAGCTAATCTTGACACAGCAGAGCTCGCTCATCTGAAACGAGTACGAAAACAGAATAGCACCACAAGCTTTCTCATCGCTTCTCGGTCTACCGGCCTGCCTCAGCTCCCGGAAGACCTCAACCTCCCTTCTCCATACCTCCATACCATACCAGCCTCATCTGCCGTTACGCCAATCCAACTCACTCTAAAAACAGCTTTATGGCCAACATACTTTACTCCACGCAGGAAGGACGAGCAGGAGAGATGGTGCCGCGGAAAAGCAGCGTGGGCATGGTCTGCCATGCAGAAAACAGTGCAAGCTGCAATAGAAGCACTTCAAAGTGGAGAGGTGGGTCCCCAAAACAGGCGGAACACACTCTCCTTCCTCGTTGTCCACTAACGTTGTCCCACATGTTTTTCCAACTCTAGTACCCCATAACCGCACATGTTCCGGTTCCTTACGAAGAATCCCAGTTCATGGGAAATAGCACGGGTATGCGGTCAATCCGAGAGGCTCCAAAAGAGTTTGTAGCACACGACACTCGAAAATCAACTCGACATCCTCTTCGTCACGCTGTGATAAACACCATTCGGAAAGTGGCCGATTCTGCAACAGCTTTATCAAACGACGGGACGAAATCAAATGCTTCGGCAGAAATACAAGACCAAGGCATCGACGGTCTCAATTCACTCCAAAAAAATGAGAGGAGCTATCTCTTGACATCGTTGACCTTATTTACGACCCACGAACCTTGCGTCATGTGTAGTATGGCGCTTCTACATTCTCGTGTCAAAGAAGTAATTTATCTTTACCCCATGTCGCAAACGGGTGGATGCGGAAGCATTACGTGCCTTCCGACTCTCAAGGGTGTAAATCATCGATATTCGATCGCACAGTGGAAGCCGGACGGTCACGAAGATGACCTTATCATAGACAGGGACACGACAGATATAGATTACAAGAAGCTTCTCGAACTGGAGACAACAATGGATGCATAAGACACTGGCAGTAGGTGGAGCAAAACCTCTTTTAACAATATAAGCAACCAAGTAGACAGATACACTCGGGAATTGCATAGGTAGAAATTACCAGAGGCACTGGAGCCGTTTCTACAAACGTGGCGTTCGGTGTGTAGTAGGGTGCCATTGCTTGGATTTGACAGTCTCTAAAAGAGCATCATCCGGGAGATCGCGAAAGAATGTGCTCTCATCCACCCCCTTGGAGAAAAAAAATATCAATTCCAGAGTCAACTACTAAATTGAGCCGGCCACTCACATCTGTTTGAGCAGCACGGATGACAGCAACGGCAATGCGAGCCGATAGTTCACGAATACGGATCAGGCGAGGATATACCAAATCAACATCTTTTTCTTCCTGGGTCAGCGAAGCAGAAAGTGCGATAGATGCCTGCTCGACCATCAAGTCTGTAACGTGTCGTGCCTTGGAAAGAAGGGTGCCCAGCCCAAGACCCGGGAAGATATACATGTTATTTCCCTGGCTAGGCTCATACTTCTTACCCTTGAATTCAATAGACTCATAGGGACTACCGGAGGCAAATACAACAGCCCCATTTGTCCTGAGAGAAAAGTGATCAAACCAGTTCAATAAACTCGGACGACAAATCTCGACATACCATTCAACTGCATCGGCATAGTCAACCTCACTCAAAGAGACAGGATTCGATAGAGGGAAGATGATCGGACGTTTATTCAAAGACGCCATGCGCCTCACGACTTGTTCCGAGAACGCGTTCTAAACAAAAAATCACAATTGTGCCCTGAACATACGTACACCTGACATTACCGGGATTGTACTAAGACCCATAAGAGCAGTGGGCTTAACATAGTCGATGATGTCGACCAAATGGGTCAACGGAGGTCCGTTGTAATCAGTGCGGGCGAAAACTGTGAGAGAGATAGTGGATATTGTTATCAAGAGGAAGCAAGGGGTAAAAGAAAAACACGGACATAGTTTGTGTTCCTGTAGGCCTTTCCTATCTGCGGTAATAAGTCCTTTGGAATCAACAGTCTGTAATGACTCGTTCAAAAATCACAATCACATGAAAAGAAAGTATTTACATATATTTTGCTCTTCGCCTCTTCCTCTGATTGGCCTAAGAAGGTGAAAAACGATACTAGTTGTTTGGCGATACCGATACCAGCAGACCCGGCACCAAAGAAAAGGATCCGCTGGTCCTCGAGACGAGTACCAGCAGCCTTTGAAGAAATCTTCGCAGCGTTGATGAACCCAGAAAGAACAACAGCGCCTGAAATGATAGGTAATGAGACGTCCTTGGCTACGAGCACAAATATCTTTACCTGTCCCTTGTATCTTGTAACACAAGAAATGTCAGAAACAAGATTAATGCCAAACAAGAACAGAATAGACTTTACATCGTCATTAAAGATACGGTACCTGGACCTGAACATGTTGAGATATCGGAAAGCATTATCCGTCGAAAAATCTTCGAATTGCACAAAAAGTTGAGGAAATACTTCTTTCACCGAATCAACAAATTCCTGCATAAAAGCATCCATCTGGTCCGAGCTTAGTCTAGCTTGAGAACAAAATCTCAAATTTGCAAACACATACCTCTTGTGTATCTGGACGCTTGCGGCGTACACCAAAGTACAGGGAATCATCAAGAAGTCTCTGAGTGTTTGTACCTAGGTCAAGACAGATTGGCACTGTACTCGCTGGTCTGATACCAGCGCCTGTAATGTACAGGTCTCTACAAGGGACACGACAACGGTAAGCTTAGCTCGGTAAAAGCACAAAGAAGTGAGTTACAGCTTGCCAATAGCAATCGGCAGCCCATTGACCCCAAGGTCACCGAGGCCAAGAATACGGGAGCCTGACACTGAGTCAAAAAGTGATATACCTGTGATCAAGGGAAAAACCTACCATCAGTCACTACAGCGATTCTAGCATCTGTGATGCTATGCCAAGTACGAAGAACTTCTCGGATGTGTCCTTTATTCTCAATGGAAACATAAAGACCCTCGGGGTGGCTCCATATATGTGAATAATTCGAGCAAACATCACCGACCTAGTAGATATATCAGCTGGTAGTGAGCAAGCTAGGAGAAATCGTAACCGTAGGCGTATATAAAATCGGAATCGCTTCCAACATGTTGGCGAGGACAATCTCATAGAAGAGGTCGGGACAACGCTCCTTCAGACCACTTAGATAGATATATTTCTCGAGGCCAGTAGTCTTGCTCCGAAGTTGAGTTAAGCACCGCTGACGATGGTCGGTATGAAAGAAATAGGGTGGAACAGATGGGCTAACAGGGGGACTCAAAGCAACGAGAGACATTTTCGAAAGAACAGAGCAAGGCCAGGCAACAAGGACGATGAGAGCAAGTATTTATAATGGAAGGAGATGGGTTCGATCCCGCGAAGCAGGACAACCTAAGATGGCCATGTGAATTAGAAGGTATCGGAAGAATATATTCGATTCCGGACGCCGGAAAATGGCATACATGAGGCACTAGTCCTGTGCCACCCTTCAGCGACACGGCCGACAAAACCCTTGCTTTGACCGACCAGGCCCGACAGAGGTAGTGAACCGTCATCGAAGAAATCACAGTGCCGTAGTTGTAGGCTTCTGCTACAATGCAGACACATATCCACTTGCGATGCATAGTCTGTTGATAAGGACAGAAATCAGGTGATACGCCCTAAGAAATGGCAGGGATAGGGAAGAAGTATATTTGAATTCAAAGATGCCTTGACTTCTGATGCATAGAGAACCGCCGCCCTCGCTTTGTTTCGACCTCAACGATGGACTTTTACACAGAACCAGTAACTTGGATTGAGACAGACTCCTCCTTCAGGGCGATAGCACTCTCACAGCCTCTCTCATAGCGCAAATTCATTGCCAGATTGTATGGCGCAGCATCGACGCATGCTGCGTCTAACAATACATCATGTTGTATTTTGCATATTCATCTGCTGCGAGTCACCCAAAGAAGTACCATAATGAGTGTGTTGGTTAATGTGAACTTGTACAGGCGATCGAAGCTGAGGAGGGAAAGATGTCTTGAGCAGGATAGTGAGAATGTACAGATTTTGGGTAGGTATAAAATCAGTCACGTGCTTGTGAAAAAGCTAGATGGATTAGCGTCGTTCACTACACAAAAAAACAGCCATGAACAATACTCGCATCATCTCATCATCACGTTTTCTTACTCGTAGCTATGGAACAAAGCACTCACGCAAATTTCCTCGTCCAAATCCCGGGACCGCTGAACGGCCAGCATATCGCCCGCCTGACCCATTAGTCAACAACCCCAAGGCAACCGTCACCACACTCGAGGATGAGAATTTGACCTTCATTCATCGTCCCCCACCTTCTGCAGCCTCGCCACATTCATTTACGACCAATCCTTGCTCGCCTCTCCTGAAACCCGTGCCGACACTCGTTGATGGGCCATTACCACCCTTTGCCCGACCAGGATTACATAAACCAGGTCCAGAACGCGCTTCAGATGAAAGTATTGCAAAGATTCGTGAGCTCCGGGAGAAAGAGCCGGACAAATACTCACGAGGACAGTTGGCAAAGATGTTCAATGTCACTCGGGCATTCGTGTCAACAGTCGCACCTTTGAAGGTGACAAAGCGTAAAGAGATTCAGGAACAAGTCGAGAAGGAGCATGAAGTAGCACGGTCGAAATGGAGTGAACGACATTCGTTGGTGAAGGCTATTCGTAAAAAGAGGCGCGAGTTATGGTGATGATGATGGATATATATAATTTTATTTCTCAGACTCGGTTTTCTGTTCATGTTTTGAATGCAATTTCTGCGATCGTGAAATGTCTATGGACATACAAGTTGTAATCTACCAAAGAGTGGGTTTTGGACGTCGTCATCTTGGGCTTTGGCTACTATTGCTAAGCTGAGCCCAGTCTCCTCTTCCATCTACTCATTAATTTAACTGACTGATAGATCATTCGGCTTTTTTCTACCTTCCTAAAGGGAAAATGTGCCTGACACCACTCTTTGTTCGGTCTTTGTTAAAAGAATCTCCTACACTGATCCTCATTTGCTACATTCAATCAAGAAAGAAACTTCTATGACTAGAAACAAAGACCTAACCACGCTCTTACGCCTCGCATTTCAGGACTCGGGGTTGTTGAGACTTACGAAGCAATGTTATGACAAAAAACAAACCTTCATCCCCCTGTCCTTCAAACTTTCTCAGCATCAGAAAGCCATTCAATAGCCATTCAATCACTATCAATCAACAACCACCCAAACCTGATACTCTAATCCCATCTTTATTTGTTGTTTTCTCACCAAATATCAATGAGCACAGCTGCGGAGAGAACAAGGAACAAGAAAACACATTGCATTGCATCAAGTCTTGTTTTTCGATCCGATCCATCCATCTATTATGAAACAGACTGATGGATTAATTAATGATAGACAATTGGTGACTCTCATCGATTCATTATCGATTCATTTCTCGGTCCTGAGGCCGGTCATGGGAGCGTCCAAAGCGTGAATTTTGCGCTCAATGCTCACTTCACTGCCAATAAAAAATGTACGGCAAGTTTGGACTAGCTCGGCACCCAAGAGAAAGAACATCAGAAGCTTCCCAACTGTCATTACTCGAAAGACAGTTTATGATGCTTTCCGGATCGAGGCTGTCCGGATGCCCATATATGCCAAAAAGTCATCCAACGCCACGCTACAGTGTATGATTTAAAATGCTACAAAATTCGAGAAATAAAAGGAGAGAGACAGGCGTCAATAGGAACTACAGTACAACCATTGAGTTCACACGAGCGAGTCCAGAATTCAATTGTCCAGGCAAAAACCAAAAAAACTATATTCAGTCAACTGAATTCCTACGACTAGCCGGTCTTTGTGATGATGGTGAGGAGGATGACGACGATGACGACGACGACGGGTGTAATGACGGTTGCTGGCATGGGGAGGCAGACGAAGGAGTTGGAGGACCAGTGGGCAAGGCAGGGTCTGTATGGGAATGGGATCTTGTGAGCTCAGGCCTCCCTGGGGGATCACGAATGTGTGGAGGGTCTAATCTGGTGGCAGATATGGTAGCTAGGCGACGAGAATCATAGGGTGGCGATACGTGTCTCTCACTGTCACCGGGATTCCCACGGGAGTCTCGGTCTGGGATCCAGGTGGGCGATGGACGGCGACGAAGGGAGGGAGAAGAGTAAGCATAGGGTTCAAGAGAGGCAGAACCATTCCAGAGAGGAGGTTGTTTGTGTTTTGGAAGACTCAAGGATGCGTCGGTGCTGGGACGACGAGTTAGGAGAGCATCTTCGAGTTCGTCGACACGACGGCGCAATGTGACAAGCTCCGCGGTCATTGCAGATACTCTCTTGTCAACAGCAGCCTCAATAGTGTCATTGAGCTTGTCTTGGGATTGAGAACAGGACTGGATGAAAGCATGGGATTGCTGGAGCTGCTGAGAGAGCCAGGCTTTGAGCTGCTTTGAGTCGTTGAGGGCGTCATAGAAGAGCTCAAAGGGGGCGAGGAAAGCGGACTTGTCGCCGGAGTAACCGGGATGGTGAAGAACGGCGGGGGTTGTGGGGACGAGGGTGGAAGCAATGGCGACGCTGGGGGCAGGGGGAGGAGAGGTACGCAGTCCTTGTCTGAGGCGTGACAGTCGAGCCGGAGTTGGGGGTACTTTTGAAGCCATTGTGCGAGGGTTGTCTGCCTGTCTCATGACGGGTGGTAGGCGGGGAATGGCCATGCCCTGGGGGACGGGAGGCGCACTCTGGATTGCAGGCTCGACGCCGTCGTCTCTAGGGCTGATGACGATGTCGGCTGGCTTGAAGCCGGTTCTGCGCTGGGCAAAACTATTTGGGGTGGGAAAAGGGAGGGGCTGCGCCGGACGGGAATTGGACTTTTGCTTGTGTTTGACGGGAAGGATGGGTGGCGGGGGGTGCTCGCTGTTGTCCGAGTCGTGGGGGATGCCGACTACGGTGACAACGCGGCGTTTCTTGGAGTTGTCGTGGTCGTCATCGCAGGTGCGCTTGCGGGGGGCAGACATACTACTGAAAGCCTGGCTGAAGGAGGGCAGGCTGGTGGTCATGATGGTAGTAAGTGAGAGAGAAATCTATTACAGGCCGTATCTATTTCTTTTTCCGGCGCGCAGCCAACAATGTCACACCGTTACTCCCCCGGCCACCCTCCGTCCCCCGGCCACCACCATTCCCGTTCTGCACCGCCACTGCACCAGACAGGCACCCTACTTCTCTGCACAGCCGTTCAATGGTCTCCGTCGCCTGCAGCGCCCGTGCCGCAGTCGCAAATGACACACTCGACGTCAATGCAGTTCGCACTCGCTTGTGCATCGCCAGCGTCACGTGTCCCTCGGTCTCCCGGTCCACAGTCTCTCCTTCACCCACCACCACCACAGTGAAAAACCCCGTAACTGCCCCTGTCACACACTCTTGCCGGAATGACATGCGCTCCCAAAAATCGTCGACAGTCACGTGCACTGTCTCTTGCGCCGCTGTCTCCGTCCGCGCTCGTTTCCGCGCAGGCCGCCTCAACTCCCGCCCCGTGCTGAGCGCCATCTCGTCTAGGAAACGTGACTTGGGGTCATCCTCAAAGTACGGAATCGTGTGTCCGAGGTGATTGGCTTTTTCCGAGTTATCACGTGGACACGGTAGCTCTGGCACGTGGTAGGGGTGGCCATACTCCCACGCCATCTCGGACGAGGCCTCCTTGAGCATCTGCTCAGCCTCGAGGTGGGTGTATCCAGGCAACATGTAATACGCCTTGATCCTCGCGTCTATTTTAGCCACCGTGCCCAACACTTCCTTCCACCATCCACACAGCTGCACATCCCGTAGCGGCTTCTTCCCTTCCCACGCTTGAGATTCCGCAAACAAATACTGTCCCTGCGCACGAGCAAACAGCTGAATCCACAGGTGCCTCACCCCAAACACAGGCCTCGTCTTGGGATCCGCATAGTACCTCAGAAACGCTTCTACCATGTGCTTCGTCGCACTTCTTCCTCGGCTCTGCCCCGTAGAATCCACTTTGCACACATACAAAATAGCGCTTGACGTCGCCGGGATGTGATACAAATTCGCTTCAATCCCTGCCACCAGCACTCTTTTCCCCTCTTCTCCACTGCTTTCGGACAACAGCACCAGCACATCTTGCACGTAAATCTTGGGTCGCGGTTGTGCGTACCGGTACAACGATGTATTTCTGCGTGGCAATGTTTGTAGAACATGTACATGAAATTCACGTGTCCCTGGGACAGATCCAAGTCCTTCGAGGAGTGCGTCGCAAAGGCTTTTCCCTGCTGTTGATGTTGTCATGAACAACCACAATAAGACTGTGGGAAATTTGCGTAGCTTCTCCTCATATATCTATGCAACTCAAATTGGTGCCTCTTTCGTCACTTGTCACACGCAGGAAAACACTTGATGCAAACGTGTACTGGCGACACTACATTATAATTACCACGCTTCGAGGGGACCTTCAGTCAAGTCAAAAAAAACCTCCTCTCTCCCGTCATGCACGACAGACAGACAGGCATTGATCAACTCTTTTTCTTGCTTCTTCTATCGTGTGCTTAATGCCTCGTTTCGTTCACACCCCGAAGAAGTGTCACTCATGACCCACTTGGTACCAATTTCATGAAATGAAATTCTAAAAGCCGTATCTTTGTGCTTTTTCCTCTCGATCCGATCGCCTGTCCAACTATCGACCTCGCTCTCTCTCTCTCTCTCCAAGAAAAGAGGATGTCATGACATGAACTCATGTACTCAGAAACAAATCAAACTTCGATTTTCAATCCAGGTTCAACAACAAATGGTCATATTGAGCTTATGAGTTACTTTTCTGCTAGGTAAAATGACTCGGGTTTCATGCAAGAGCCAATACGCTTTTTCATAAACTTTCCAACAAGGGATCGTCCCACATTATCAAATTCAACCTTTTTTTCTCTCATTATCATCTCTCTCTCCCTTCGCCAAACTCAAGATAGAGTAAAAAAAGCAAGACCTCCCTCTCTCTCTTCCTCTCCCATACACCCAAACTTGGTGTTCCTTCAACACCCAAGCTCACACGACAAGAAGCAACTCCAACTGACTTTTTCACTTCGGTTATTCATTACCCGGATTATCTCACAAGAAGAAGGTTCGAAGCCGCAGAACCAAAATTATTTATTTTAGTACTTAAAGAGAAAAAGAAAAGAAAGGAGGGCGAGTCCCAGTAGAATACAACCCAAATCTAAACCGGTGTCAGTACGTTGTCCATCTCAAACATGAAATACTACAACAACTAATCTTCACAACATGTGTGAGCTAATGATACAACTTTTAGAAAAAAAAACATGTCATCATGCCACATATGCGAATGTATCTCGTGTATTGTGGACGCGCTCTATATATTCTTTTTCCATCAAGGTCTCAATGGCCTGTAAAGAAAGAAAGAAAAAATTATGCGGTAAGAATCTGTGGAACCAGAACACCCAGTTTTTACTCCACCTTTTTGATGTCAGGTATTCTGGGAGTAAATTTGGGCGAAAGCTGTGTGATAACTTCTTGAATAAGCGCTTGATTCTTCATCGTCTTACGAGCTTTCATGATTCTATCCAAAAAAAGAAACGTTTTTTCAGGAACAACAGCCAAACGACAACACGCTTCAGAACACACACCGAACGATAGTCGCTTGACTAACATATTTACGATCTTCATCCACTAGTTTCAAAACCTCAGTCGTCTCCGCCTTGGTTTCAGACTTGATCGGAAGATTCAAATTCACACGAATCTTCTTGGATTTAAAGCCTAAGTAGAAAAAAATTAGAAAAATGAGCGTCTTTCAGAAAGGATTCGATGAGAAAAGACCTGGATTGAGATCATACTGCTCCGGCTCTTCATTGACGAGAATTTTCGCTTTGACGAGAAGCGCCAATATTTGTATCAACATTTCCTGAGGAATCGAGGTTGCAGTCTTCAACTCCGATAACGACAGTGTATCTTGGGTGTTGTATTGCATGAGAATGGCAGTCTGATACGAGCTGGTCATGAGAATATATTTCTGATTCAAATAGTTCGTCCGGAGTTCGTTTTTAGAGTAGTTCCAAAGCCATGTCAGTTTTCTCCCAGAGTGTTTTGACTGGTAATAGCGCTGGAAATGATCGTATGTTTGCTGTAGTTCAGTTGGGATGATGAGTTCATGTCCAGGAGGATTTAGCGGCCAGAAATTAGTGCCGAGGACCATGATACTGAAGCTGATGTCGCCAGAGTCGTCGGGATGGCTTGCCTGCATGCGGTCCTTGAATTGATCGGTCAAGTCTTTACTCAGGCTCATATCTAGAAACTGTCTCAGTGCGCATTACAGGTCACACGTGAATTGGACCTGCCTGTAAACATTCGTTGTAACTTGTTCGTATATTCAAAACCACACGCCTCTTTCAGTTTGGATATCATGCTCGCTTCACTCTCATCGGACGCAGAAACCCCATGGATTAGACGCTTTGACAAACGGGTTGTATAGAAGGACTGGAAAACATCCTTATCTTCGATGTACTTGAACAATATCATCTGGTATGTGGTCATCAGAACTGATTCCTTGCGAGCTTACATAGAGGAAGATACAAACCACGCGATTCAAAGCGTCTTCGAGGTCCATCTCTTCCGCAACTTTGTTGTTCTTTCGAAGCAGAAGATCTGTATGTTTAGCCAAAAGCTCGGGAGATTTTGACGAAGAAGTGCCTGTAGCTGGATTCTTGTTGACAAATTCGCGACATGCTTTGTCCAAGCTTGCGAGAAAACCTGCCTCGCCCCGGAAACTCCGATTGATTGTCTCAGTGTTTTTGTAGTGCACTTCTAGCAGAGCATCGACATAAGCCTTGGGGTCAAGTAAATCGACATTATTTCCTGTCTCTTCAACGAGTTTCGAGACGGCGCCAATTCCTGCCTTTTTCACGTGGGTTTCGAACTTCTTTCGGAGGGGCTCCAAGCCCTCTGGTATTCGGGAAAGTAGTGAATACATTCGCTGAAGATCCTCATCTTTGTCGAAATCTAGAAGTGACTGGAAGTTTTCCCACATTAAATCCGAGTGTTCTCGGATGAGAACATGTTCACACTTCGAGACCAGAGGCTTCCGTGTTTGAGTATTGAGATAGCGATCGACACGATCTTCCTCCTCTCTTAACCGTTCCTCTGCTCTTTTCAAGTAGTCCGATACGGTGTTCGCGGCAAGGAAGGTCTCGGACTCATGCTTGTAATATTTTTCTGTGGTCTCGATGAAGGGAAGTTCAAAGTGGTCCCTATAGACATCTAAGCACGCTTTGTTTGTGTCTGTGTCATCAAGCCCAAGAGATACAAAGGAGTCGACGACTTTCTTCACGAGACCCTGATTGATCACCTCTCCGTTTCGTTGCAATTCAATCAGCCGCAGAATGGCACCGGCAAGTTTGTGTTGTTTGTTCTGGATCGGAATAAACAGGTCATTCTTCCATTGGACAAGCGCAAGCTACAAGTGATGATCATCAATGACGTCTCAGCAAGAGTAGATCACGACGCACAGTATATACAGGATAAATACCCTTCCTGCCTTCGTCTCGCTCGCGCCTCACCCAGTGTCGATTGAGATATGTAAAGAGACGATTGATATAGTTGGCCCCTGTTGTGTAGCGATCCCACTCCTCGGCATAGAACTCGAGCAGTGTCTCATCTTGTAGTACATCGGTTTTCTGGGGAGTAGGTTAACACTGACGCTCGGAGCAGCATAGCCATCCCTGTCCTTACCTCACGTAGAGACTTGAGGTGTACGGCGAAATAACGTATCAGATGGTTATACAGATCAGAACCCATGAGGTTTGCTCCAGCTGGGATGATCATCAACCCCTCACCCTACACAGGTAAGACAGATCGGTACATACTGCGCGATCCGTGAGCCTCTGGCGATGAGTGACTCATACGGGATGATGTACAATAGTTGTATGCAACAGTGTATAATGACATATACTATACACAAGCACATAAGTTTCGCATCCAAGGACAAAGAGGTCGTCAGACCTTTGAGAAAGAGACTCCCAGTTGGAGTTGAGTCATGATATGGTTGACGCCTTCTTCGAGAAAAGCCCACGTCGTGGCGAGGTCAGCCGTTGAGGCAGGCATAGGAAGGTTTGAGCGGGACATGGTGGTAGAAATGATAGGAGAACGCGTCAAGTTAATACGGTGTCATCAAGTCAAGCTATTTATACTCTGGCTTCTGTGCACATTGTTGTGCACTGCATCAAGAGAGAGATATGAATCCTGACTAGTTCATCGTGCTGAAACACTGCACATGAAACTCAGCCTATTTATACATCTGTTGTTGCCATAATAAGTCTTGTTGATATTGCTATGACATTTGAGCAGTAATTGAGCAACGACGGACTGACCTCTAGGCAAATGATACAAAAAACCATGAATCTGTAAAATGAAACATATCATGTGTATTATACATGCTTGCACAATGCTTAGATTCCAACATGCTGAACAGATAAATTGTTTCAGAAGGCTGTCCTACATGCGTTCACCTTCTGTATCAGATAGGATGTGGTCATTTTTCTCAGCAACTATGTAACTATAAGTCTACCCTTAAGCGAAGGGGTGGAGTAAGCCAAGGGTAAGGGTAGTCTACCCTTAGTTTAAGGATAAGAGCTTAGGAACTGACATACATACGAAAGTTGTTATCTTGATCATCTATGGAAAGGCTATTTCTATACTAATGTGCATGAGCTAAGAATAGAGAAAGAAAATTCAATGCACAGTACTGGTGTACTCAGCCACTTGAGCAAGTGCCCTGGTTTATGTGTGGCCTCAACATCATCCAGCCTGCTATCGATCTTGTACAGCCACCGAGATGACAGCTGATCTAGACTCCTTTGTCTGATGACTACCAGCTTCAGTTGTGATAGAGTTACCAATTTACATCATTGTTAGCTATCTTACCCCAAGTTACTAATTAGGACAGAGTCAATTGTAGCTTGGAAAGCTATGCAGATTTGTAGTCAAAGCAATGCGTAATATACTAGACAATATGAGGCTGAGGAATAACAACATCTTCATCACATCTTAACGCCGGTGTGAATACAGGCAATCCCACCCCAGAGATTAACCCAAGCGGCTCCATCGACGTCCTTACCACTTATGAAACCAGCATTCCGGATCATTTGAGCAAACTCTGCCTGTGGCGGAAACCTTCTGATGGACTCAACCAAGTACTGGTACGAATCCCTATTCTCCGTGAGGATCGTTCCAAGAAGAGGGATCACTGAAAAAGAGTACTTGTCATACAGGCTAACAATAACCTCATGTTGAATCTCGTCCAAACTCTGAAAATCAGAACATTGGCTTACGTGCCAAGGACCAGGTTGTCCACGCGACTGAATTCTAGGCAAGCAAAAATTCCTCCAGGTTTCAGCACACGATAGGCTTCTTCAAGGACAGCAGATATGGAAGTACAGTTGCGAATACCAAACGCAATTGTGTAAATGTCGTATGTATTGTTGGGGAATCGTTCCTTTGATAGTTGCTGCGCATCACCTTCTGTGAAGGAAACTTGCGGTGCTGTGATGCTACTTGAGATACCTAGCGGCAGGGAGCGGAAGGAAAGCGTACTATTATGATATATGGTCTTCGTGAACTTATTGTATCCCTCTTTCAGCATCTGCCCATTGATGTCCACAATATCTACAGTTGTTTCTCTACAAGCATACTTCTCCCGAGCGAAATCAAGAATACGGACTGCTATATCAGCGGTTCCGCCAGCAACGTCTATGCACTTCTGAGGTCCCCGCCTGCCAGGTTGTAATGAAGCCACAAATTCATTCCTCCATAGCCGGTGGACTCCCACCGACGCAATGTCATTCATCCAATCATATTTTGAGGCAACTGAGTCGAAGATCTCCCGCACCATCTTCTCCTTGGCTTCATCTGGCACAGTCCTGAAGCCAAAGGAGGCTGATCGAGGTGGGTCAGTTGAAGATTTTTTCGAGTAATGCAAAGCTGAACCATTCCTAGGTGGAGGATTTCGAAGCTTAGACAATCCACGAATGAGAGCCTGCATACTGAGAGCAAAAAAACAGGAATGCAGTGCAATTGCAGGTCATGCTTGGTCCATGTGATTATGTCAGGACAAGCTAAACTAGAAATGGCAGAAAGTAATTACATAAGCCCAAAAATTCAGTTACCAGACTTCAAACATACACCACACAAGGTTTTCATCTGGGCCTCTGGC
>Ga0153944_1000313_pt1 | contig 20919 bp, 19 predicted proteins | sample TSNJ028MetaG_FD_104703 | JGI IMG/M metagenome (GOLD analysis project Ga0153944, IMG submission 104703) | Attine ant fungus gardens microbial communities from New Jersey, USA - TSNJ028 MetaG | ecosystem: Host-associated > Fungi > Mycelium > Unclassified | place: USA: New Jersey, Wharton State... | reverse complement strand
CTTTGATTTGCTCTTTAATCTCGATAAATAATTGATATTCTAAATCAACTATTTTTTCTTCTGCATTTAAGATTAAAGCTTCTTTTTCTTTTAATTCTGGACTGATATAACGTTCACAGTTGGCAAGGGTTTGGCGCCTTTCCCAGTTTAGATTTTCGCTGACATATTGAACTTGTCCTTTTGATACTTCAATATAATAACCAAATATTTTGTTGTATCCTACTTTAACATTTTTGATGCCTGTACTCTCTTTTACTTTTGCTTCAAAATCCGCTAGGAATGATTTTCCACCACTTCGAATGCTTTTTAGTTCATTTAATTCATCATTGAAACCGTCTTTGATTAAGTATCCTTCTTTTAATGTTATTGGCGGAGTTTCATAAATGGCTCTTTCTAATAATTCATAAATATCTTGATGCGTATTTAATTCATAATCAAATTCAAGTTCCTGTAATATTTCTTTGATTTCTGGTAATACTTTCAAGCTGTTTTTTAATTGTAGTAAATCTCTAGCATTCGTGCCACCACAAGTGATTTTAGCTGATAATCTTTCAATATCATATACTTCATATAAACAATCTCTTAATTTATCTTTTAGAATAAATTGATTGCACAATATATCAACTTTGTCATAACGGCTTTCAATTAAAACTTGATTTTTTAAAGGATGTATTAACCAATTTTTTATTTTTCGACTTCCCATACTGGTTTTCGTTTTATCTAATAACCAAATAAGTGAGTACGTTCTTTCTTTTAAACGAAGGGTTTCAACTAATTCTAAATTGCGAATTGTATGAACATCCATTTCTAAATAATCATCTGGATAAACTGTTTCAATTTCTTTACAATGAGATAGATCTTTTAATTCTTTATCTACTAAATAACTAATTAGATTTTTAATCGTTTTTAAATGTCTATCATTATCGATGTTTTTATAAATATGAGAAAACTTTTCGGTTTCACTATTTTGATGAATTGATATTTCGATATTATATTGTTCTTTTAAAATGTTAATTAATTCAAAATCCTCATTATTTTCTAAAACAACTTCTAAAATTCCTAAGTTTAAGATTTCATTAATTAGTTTTTCTTTAGAATGGAGAATGCTTGTGACATAACTACTTCCAGTTGAGATATCCATGTAAGACATAACATAAATGTAACCATAATCAGTGATAGCAGCAATATAATGATTGTTATGCTTATTTAATAGTTCTTCACTGGTAATAGTTCCTTTACTAATAACTTCAATGACACCGCGACGAACCATACCTTTCGCATTCTTTGCTTCTTCTAATTGCTCACATATAGCTACTTTGAACCCTTTTTGAATTAATCTTTCAATATAAGGTTTAACAGAATGGTATGGGACACCACACATAGGTACCCTTTCTTTTAGTCCAGCATTTTTACCAGTTAAGGTTAATTCTAATTCCCGACTAGCTATTAGTCCATCTTCAAAAAATAGTTCATAAAAATCGCCTACACGAAAAAACAAGAGTTCATGTTCATACTCTTTTTTTATTTCAACGTATTGTTGCATCATAGGACTTAATTCAGTAATATCCACGTCTTCAATTTTCATGTACTCACCAACTTTGTCTTTTATTATATCATGAAAAAAGAGATTTTTAATCTCTTTTTGAAATTTTTTAAGGAACTAATTTTTTAAGGTTATAAAGATTTTTAGCTAACATATCATTTTTTAATTTTCTTATTTTAGCTAATTCTTCATTGTAATATTCTTCAATATCCACTCGATTTGTTTGTAATGATTTTTCATCGTTAAAATAATATCTATTTTTTTAATCCTAAAAGCAATCCTTTTGATTCAAAAAATTGATTACTAGAATAAGTTTCTATTAATTTAATATAATAGTCAATTGGCTTATTTCTTTCGATTGTTGGATACTTAGCAACATTAATTTGATTGGTAATTCCAGCTGGCGATAATAAATATAATCGAAGATTTTCTATCATATCCTTTGCTTCGTCACAATATTCTTTTTCAAACAGTAAATGAATCAATGGCTGATAATGATTGCCTCTCCAATTTCCATTATCGCGATAGGTATCTAATATGCTACAATTATTTCTAAATATATGCTCAATTATTTCTATATGATATTTGATTTTATCATCTGAATAATTTGTAGATTGACCAGCAATCAAAGTCTCTAAAAAACAATTTATAAGGTCACTACCATTACCTAATAAATGATAATCTGTTCTTTCATCGCATATTACTAGCTTATTAAGATCTTTCAAAGATTTTTCAAAGGCGATATTAGGTAGGCTCGTCCAAAAAATTTCGTTAGATGTGCCACAGCCATTTCTATTCGGATGAAAAAGACGATTAAGTATCAAATCAGAATAAATAGGAATCATATCTAAATTTTCTTTTCTTATATGCGTCATGATATCAACATAAATTGGTCTTTTATTATAGTTAAAAAGATTTCTAGTGATTTTTTCTAAATATAAAAGATTATAATATTTTTTATATTGAATAGATTCAAATAGATTACTAACTTCCGAATTAAGACTAAATTCATAATCACAATCTTTATTAATAAGCATGTTTAAAATAATTGGCCATTTTTCACATATTACATCTGAAATTTTAGTAGTTTCTGAATATCCAAAAACGTCCACAAAATGAATTTTTATCTTTTTGATCTCAGCTAACAAACGAGCTTTTTCTTTGATATATTCATAATAAATATTATTCTTTTCTATTTCATAAGTTTTAATCATTTTCGTAGCCCAATCAAGCTCTTGTTTTAAGACTTCAATATTGTTTTCCATTGCTAAAAGTATTAAAAATTTAAGATATTCAATTTGTTTATCCATATTCTTACCTTCTTTTTTCCTTTTATCTTATCAAAGAAGATATTTATTTACAAGAAAAAAGAAGAGTTTTTTTCTCTTCTATTTGCCCATATTTTTAGCTCTATCTTTTACCATTTGAGCAGCATCTTGAACATCATTCATAGCTTTATTATATGTTTTTTCGATTTTTTTAGAAAGCTTTTTGTTATTCATAATATATGCTGTCATTGCACAACCAGCTGCTGTACTAGCGACCATACCAATCATCATTGATTTTTTCATTTTTACCACCTCTTAATACTATTTTGGATTTAATTTTCAAATTTATACACTAAAATATCTTTTAAAGTAGTTTTTCGATTTGTACTATAATCATTATTAACAGCAAGATGAAAAGCACGGATATCCCCTACTATTGTTAGACTTTTCTTGGCTCTTGACACTCCCGTATAAATTAATTTATTGTAAAGCATTTTATGGTAGTTTTTGGTAATTGGTAATATAACATGATTAAATTCGCTTCCTTGTGCTTTATGAATGGTAATTGCATAAGCATGTTTAATATTTAATAAGTCATCCCGTTCTAAAATAACATAATTGCCATCAAAATCAACAGTTACTTCGTCTTTTTTCTGTGTTTTAGATTTTAAATTAATATCAACGATATACCCAATATCACCATTGTAGATATTGCAATCAGGATTATTGACCAGTTGAATTACTTTATCATTAACGCGATAAAGAACATCACCTATTTTTATTTCTTTTTGACTGGTTTTAGGATTAAATAAATTTTGCATTAAGATATTTAAATTATCAATTCCATTTTCTCCTTTGTACATTGGAGCTAATATTTGAAATTCATCAATATTTAAGCCTTTTTCTTTGCTTTTTAAACAAATTTGGCTTATATATTCTTTGATACTATTGGAAGAACAATGAAGAAAATTAAAATCATCTTTTCTTTCATCAATTTCCTCACTGATTTCATGTTCTTTGATTTCTTTTGCTAGATACGGAATATAAGAATTACTACTTTGACGATAAATAGTCTCTAATGGACAATAAGAAAATTGTTCTGATTCTACGATATCTTTTAATACAGTTCCTGGGCCAACACTTGGTAATTGGAAAATATCCCCTACTAAAACAAGTTGAATGTCATGACTTAATCCTTTTAATAAACTATAAAATAAATGGGTATCAATCATACTCATTTCATCAATAATTACCAATTTATGAGGTTGTTTACTATCTTCATTTATTAAAAATTCATTGGTATTTTTGTTCCATTTTAAATAACGGTGAATTGTGCTTGCACTTTTTCCTGTACTTAAACAAAGTTTTTTACTTGCTCTTCCAGTTGGTGCTAAAAGAGCAATATAATTGGCAGCTTCAATTGGTCTTAAGTTGTAATTGGTAATATATAATTGGACAATTGCATTTACGATGGTGGTTTTTCCAGTTCCTGGACCTCCTGAGATAATTGTAATTCGATTTTCTAATGCATTTTGAATGGCTTTTTTTTGTTCTAAGTTATAGGTCACATCTAAACTGTGTTCTAATGCTTCGATTCGCTCATCTAATTTTGTTGTTTTTTTATTTGGCAACATTGAAATCATTTTTAAATCTTTCGCTATCTCATTTTCCATTTTCAAATTATCGTATAAATAAAGACGATCATCAACTTTTGAAACTTGATAACGATCAATTAATTCTGTTACTAAGAATTCAAAATCACTATCTTCTAAAAATAATTGGAAGGTTTGCTGCAGATAAGATCTTGCTTCATCTTCATAATGATACATATCACCATTTTGCATACTTAATCTTTTTAAAGATTCTATAAAACAAGCACGTTGTCTTTTCATATCATAAGCATCATAATTTCTTTGATAGATTCGGTCCAGTTTATCAAAATCTACTACTTCTACAAAATAATATAAGTTTTCTTCTAGATAGTCTTTTACTTTTCCGTTATATTTTTTGATAATTCTAGTGGCTTCGCTAATGCTAAATCCTAGTTCTTTTAATTCAATAATTAAATCATCAGTCGCTGAATGTTCAATAATAGATATGTAAATATTATTTGCTCTTTTTTCCGTCATTCCGGGAATTAATAAAAGATTGTTTTTATTTTCTTTAATTAACTGTATGGCATCAGTTCCTAATGTTTCTACAATTTTTTCGGCTGTTTTTTGAGCGCAATTTTTAACAAGTGGTGATGTTAAGAAATCAATAATGGCATCTTTAGTAGTAGGAACAATTCGTTCATAAGTTTGAAAGGTAAATTGATAGCCATAACGATCATGTTCCACGTATTTTCCAGTTAATATAAAAGTATCCTCTTGATTCATATCAAAAATATTACCAGTGACGGTGATTGTTTTTGAGACAAATTCATTCAAGTCATCACAGTTAGTTTCAAGTATGCGAAAAATGGCAATTAAAAACCCATTGTCATTTTGATAGATAATATTTCTAATTTTACCTTTAATGTAATCCATTTTTCTCACCTTGGAATATTATACCATACCTTTGTACTGTTTTTGAACAAAAAGAAACATATTTTTTTAAAGCAATAGAAAAGACAGCAAAATTTATTGTTGTCCTAGTTTTTGTAATAGTAATGTTTGATCTTTTTTGTTGTTAATTTCAATTCTTTGTTTTTCATTTTTTAATTCATTAAGAATAGTTGCACATAAAATTAAAAGATAAGTTGTACCAGCAGCATATAAGGATAATGCATCATAATTTTTATTTTTTAAATCCTCCATTATTTTAAATAATAAATATGCAATAGGAATTTTAGTATTGTTTAAATAGGTTAAAAATAGAAAATTATCTTTGTAATTATTTAAATGCCTTGAAGAATGAAATAGTGCCCTATTTTCTTCCGAACCAAATATTTCTTTTAATTCTATTAAATCCTTATTTAAATTTTGAATTGCAGTATTAGTTGCTAATTCTAATTCAATGACTTCAGTTAAGTAAGATACATTATAATGAAATACTTTTAATTCTTTTTGACATAATTGTCCAAAATAATTTAATTTTTCTTTAGATTCACATTCAAAGGAAATGTAATTATATTTTTCAGTTGTCCAACTATTGGAATAGACAATTCTTGGTTTCATTAATTCATTAGCATTGTCCATAATTATATCATGAACTTGTTGTAAATCTTCTGGTTCATTGTTTTCTTTTCCTATATCATTTTGATTTATTTCAAGTAAGATAAAATATTTTTGTTTTTGTTTCATTATTATCACTCCTAGTAATTTATTTTAATACATATTATCTTTAAGTTCAATTCATAATGTCACCATTTATAATAACAATACCATCAGTTTTATATTTTAAAAGAAATTTATAATAAATCGAGGCACTTTCAAAGATTAAATAAATTTTGTCATCAATAAGTGTAATTGATTCTTCCATCGGGGGCATTTCAATCATTTTCAAAAGTTGTTTGCTCGATAAAAAATAAAGGGGGATTTCTTTATTATCAAGCTTATAAACGGTTGATGCTTCTTGTTTTAAGATATTTTCATAAATTAACAAATTAGATGATTCAAAACGAAAAAATGATTGACTGATAATGATTTTATCTTTAGTAAATAATAATCCTTGCACTTTATCAGGAATTGAAATAATTTTTGTTGGATATTGATAGTCGTTGTTTTCATATCCAAATAATAATGCTTTATTTGTTTCGTTATTGATTGATAAGTGATGGCTTTTATCAGTTGAGTATAGAAATGAATAGTAATATTCTCCGATCCATAGAGTTCCTTCATAATAGGTGCAAAAATCGGTTTTAATTGGTAATTCTTTTATCTTCTTAACTTCAATAGAATTCATATCAGAAGTTTGTATTAGTTCCTTTAAATTAAAATGATATAAAGTTTTGTCATCAAGAATCCAAACTGTTTCTTCATCAGTTGTAATTCCACCAACATGACCTTGAAAGGTTTTATTCTCATAAGTTAAGGTGATAGATTTGATTAATTTGTTTGTGGTTGCATCTAAGATAAATATCACTGAAGGAGCTTTTCCTTTATGATATCCAGTAATTAAAATTACGTTATGAGTACTTGAATAACAAATCCCTTGGGGAATAATGCCTTCTTCTAATCCAGGAACGGCTTCTTTTATCTCTGCGTACTTTTTTAATTCAGTATATTTATCAGCTATTTCAGATTTCACTTCTTTTTGCGTATATATTTCAGGAGTTTTATCTATTCGAATCTTAAAAATAATAGCAAATATATAAATAATCATTGCTCCTAAAACTGCGATTAGTAAATACTTTAATGTCTTTTTACTCGTTTTCATAAGCTCCACTCCATTTGTATTATTATAGCATAAATAATAAAAAGTAAACTTCATTACTATAACCCACACATTTGGTAATAATTATATAAAATTTGCGAAAATTAATATCAGGTGATATGTTATGATATTCAGTAAACTAAAAGAATTGAGAGAATATGAAGCGAAAACACAAGCAGAAATTGCTGAGGTTTTACAAGTACAAAGAAGTACTTATGCCGGTTGGGAATGTGGAAAAGATATTATTCCTTTACGAAAGTTGAATTTATTTGCAAATCATTTTAAAACTTCTCTTGATTATTTAATTGGATTAAAACCAAATGAAATAATATCGCATTTTATTGATGTAAACGTAGATGTAAGTGCCAAAAATATTAAAACTCTTAGAAAAGAATTAAATCTAAGTCAAGATGAGCTTGCGAAATCAATTAATACAAGTCAAGCAAATATTCATCGTTATGAATCTGGTAAAGCACTAATAACAACAAATTATGCTATTACTTTAGCAAAGAAATACAATTATTCTTTAGATAAGCTTGCTGGTAGAAAATAAAAAGATAGAATTTATAATAAAATGAACCCTTTGTCAAAGACTAAATAAAAAAGGGAGTTTATGAAAGTGAAGCTAGAAGATGATTTCTGTATTGAGTCATCTTTTCTAATCCCCATTGATATCTATAATTATTATAGTATTCAATATAATCTTTGATTTCATTACAGACATCTCTAAAAGTAAAACAAATATTTAAATTAAGTTCTTTTTTTATAAGACAAAATAAGACTCTTGAGGGGCATTAACAAGCAATTACCTCTTCTAGACATTGATTGTTGAATATTATATTTTTTGTGTAATTCATGAAATTTTGGGCTTGTATAATGCACTCCTTGATCAGAATTATTTTAACATCTTCATTTAATATAATTGTTTTATTTGTATGAATTTTCTTAACGGTTTCTAATGAAATATTCAATTCTAATGTTTCGCTTAAATAATAAGCTAAAATTTCATTAGTTTCTGCATCTTTTATAGTTGATAGATAACACTTTTTATTATTTACAAAGTAAATAGGATATATCTGTAAGAAGTACATTATATGGCAGTCTGCATAAGACAGCATAAAAACCAAACTGTTTATGGGTGGACACCAAGTAAGATGTCTAAAAATAAGCGTATCGTTTCAAATGAGCGATACGCTTATTTTTTGTTTTCTATGTCCTAATAAATAGATAACTATTGCTAAAACAATGAGATAAACCAGCTGATTAAATTAGAGGCCAAATATTATGTCAAAAGAGAGCGCAGTTTGCGGTTACATATCATGGTAACACATGATGAATTAGCTGCGTTTGGGGTAAATACCACAACAAGCAATTTTTAGAATTTGTCGCAAGGGAAAATCCTAAAAATGTGCATGCGTGTGTACACTTGATCTGCTTGCGTTTAACGGAGGGCCGAAAATCACTAGAAAATTAACGGCCTGTTTTATCCATGGTTGCTTTAATTGCTCCCTTAGAATGGATTCTCACAACCCTATCAGAGTCATTTTGTGCCATTAGACCCAATTTAACAAGGTATGGTCTTACATATTCTGGTTTTCTCTTTCCGATTACTCTAAATATTTCAGGGGATTCCATTCTTACTCGTATTGATTTGTCATTGAGCAAATCAGCAAAAATATCCATATGGTTTTTGAAAACATCAGGATTGTTTGTTGCAATATTTTCTGATGCCCGAATGAAATTCATTCGTACTTCCGGGGTAGTATCGTTAGCCATACAAAGTATTTTATCAATATATGGTTGAATTATTGAAACATCACCTCTACCAATTCTACCTAATGCACCGACTGCTCTTTCACGTATTTTATCATCTTTATCTTGAAGCATATCAACAATTTGAGAAACAAAAGGTTTTATTATTATTGGATATTTATAACCCATTTCCCCTAAGAGCCATAAGACTTTTGCTTTAATACGAATAGATGGATGATTAAGCAATCCAGCTATTTGCGGTATTGCACTTTCCCAATCTGATTGAGATTTTGAATAAACACCCAAAGACAAATATAATTCTTTTTCATCTGTAACATTAAAATTAGCCATAATAGCTACCCCTTCTTTAACAAAAAATCACGATTTCATGCTATAACATCCAGCAGTTTTTGAGTACCGGATATTTCAGCAATGACTATATCTCGTATTCTCTGAACATTTGCAACGGCAACTTTAGGAATATTGAAGGTTTCCATATCTATAATTTGTCGCTCTATGCCATTTAAGTATTTATTGAGAATATCTAAGCGTTTCTTCAATAATCCTTTGCGTTCCTCCAATGGGAATACATCAATAAAAAAGGTGGCAATAGAAAACATATTCACATCATAGTCAAATTGTAGGATTGAATTTTTCAAACTGTTCAGCAATTCAGATTTTCCTTTCTCAGTTATACAATAAACAGTTCTATCTGGCATATTCCCAACTTTCTCAACAGTCCCGGAAATCAATTCTTTTTTTTCTAAAGTTCTAATAGTTGTGTATACAGTAGAATCGGCAATGTTATACCATTGTTTTACGTTCATAAGCTGTAACTTTTTTGTAATCTCATAGGCGTTTAACGGATTTTCGTTTATTAAGCCTAAAAGCATGGACGACGCTTTTGATAACATCTTAAAAACACCCCTTAACATTCATTCTCTGTTGTAGTACTTTATATATGTATTAGTTTTTAATAACAGTACTATTATACCATAGCTTGATAAAAATGAAAAGAAAAGAATGGAAGGTTTTCCTTTTCAAAAAACGGTTTTGGAGGATGTATTAACTGCGCCCTTTTTACAGGACATGGCGGCGTGAAAGGAGGACGTCGTCGTGTTTTGTTATGCTATACTCCCAAAAAACAGCACATATTGTTTTAAAGTTTCTATTAACTAAGTTTTCACATACTGAATGTTCTTTTGTTGCTTTCATCATTCTTCTATAAGGATTAGCCTTTCTTATTGAACATTTTAACCCGATTTTTTTCATAAGTCTTCTTATTTTCTTTAAATTAAATATTGCCTGGCACCTTTGTTTTGAATTTTTAAACCTATAACCACTTTCTATTATTATAACACCAAATTAAAACCTACAAGGTTTGGATTCTATTTTTTATTTAGTCCTTCTTATAGGTTACATTTTATTATAAATTCTATCTTTTTATTTGCTTTATCATGGTTTTTTTAATCAAAAGTTATTTTAAAAGAGATTATCGAAGAGGAAGTTTTTCTTTCCTTTTTGTATCGTCAACTATTTCTTGATCATGTCTAATTCTTTTTAAAGTTTCTTCTAATTCATTTATAAAATGTTCATCCGTTTTTGAATTTATTCCGGTTGCTAATTTTTTATTTATTATACTTAATATTTCTTCTTCTGTTTTTTGATCATAGCTTGAATCTAAGATGAAGTAAGAATTGGCAATTAAATTTCTATAAATAAAATTATCTATTAGAACATAATCCTCATTACTTAACAATTTACATTGCAAATGAATTTTTTTTGACGCTAGTTTATCAAATCCTAAACGATTAAGAAAATTAATATCTTTTATTTGCACATAAATTTGGTTATTAAAAATAACTTTCATTTTTATCTCTCATTTCTTTAATTTCACTAATTAGTATTTCTTTGCTTATCTCAATTGGTTTGATTCTATAAAATTTGTTTTTTTCTAGAACCTGATTTACCTTTATTTTAATAAAATTATCAGTATGTCCAATTGAATATTCATTATTAACTTCTTCAATTAATACTTCTAGTTCTTGGTCTAAGTGTTTTTTTACATATTCAATTTCTAATTGATTTGATAATTCAGTTAAAAGCTGGTTTCTTTGTTTCTTCTCTATTTCATTTACTTGATTTGGCATATTTGCTGCGGGTGTTCCTGTTCTTTTTGAATATGGAAATGCATGAATTTTTGAGAAATTGATTATTTTGATAAATTCTAGAGTTTGTTTAAATAATTCTTCCGTTTCATATGGAAAACCAACAATCACATCAGTTGTAATATTAATATTTGGTCGAATCTTTCTTATTGTTTTGATTTTATGATAATAATAATTTAAGTCATATTTACGGTTCATTCTTTTTAAAATTTCATCAGTTCCTGTTTGAAGAGGAATATGTAAATGATCACAAATTTTATTATTATTTTTTAATTCATTTAAGAATTTTTCATTTAATTCTGTGATTTCAATTGAAGAAATCCGAATTCTTTTTAGATTTTTTAATTTACTTACCTCATGAATTAAATCGGTCAAATCATAACCAAGGTGAGTTCCATAACTGCCAGTATGAATGCCTGTTAAGACAATTTCTTGATGCCCATTTTTTACAAGTGTATTGATTTCTTCGATTGCCGTTTCTAGTTTTTTGCTACGAATACTTCCTCTTACATGTGGAATGATACAATACGTACAAAAATTATCACATCCGTCTTGAATTTTGACGAAAGCTCTTGTGTGATTTTTATATTCTTCTAGTTGCATATCTTCAAAATTAAGTTCTCGATCTGTTGTTATAAATTCATATTTTTTTTGATTTGCTTTGAATTCATTAATTAAAGAAACAATATCACTTTTTTTATTATTACCCAAAAGAATATCAATGTCCATTTGTTGATATTCTTCTGTTTTATTTTGTGAACTGCAACCACATACTATTAATATTGAGTTAGGATTGTTTCTTTTGTAACGTCTAACTAATTTTCTTGATTTACTATCAGCCATATTAGTAACTGAGCAGGTATTAATAATATTTACATCAGCAACATCATCAATTTCTTGAAAGTTTGCTTTTAGTAGTTTTTGACGAATCATTTCACTTTCATAAATATTTACTTTACATCCTAATGTTTCAATATGAAATGTCATAATTCATCACTTCCTTGTTGGATATTTTTTTGCCGTTACGATCACTATACCAGCACGTAGTTTCGAGTGTCAACTCTTTTTTAGAGGAATATGCTTTTTAGCATTAAAAATGCACATCAAACTGCCAAAAACATAGTTTAGTGTGCATTCATTATCTAATATAGATTATTATAAATTAGTATTATATTTAATTATAGATTTAATAATTCATTTAATTGATTGAGCGCTTTTAGGAAAGCTTCTTCATGTTCGTATTTCATTAAACGAACATCAACTTTGGGAGGATATTCATCTGTGATTGGTTCTCTTTTTGTTAAGGAATTCAAATCAATTAATTTAACACTTACTTCTTCATCAACCATTTCTTCATCTAAGTAGTTTAAACTTAGATTTTGCGTATTTTCAAGTAGTTCTTCATAACTTATAATTGCTTTCTCTTCTTGTTCTGTTTCATATTTTGTCATATCAATTATAGGTTTTGGATGCGTATCAATTTTATGGGCAATTTCTTTTAAATCAATTTCGCCATCACTTTCTATTTCTATTTCAGGGGTATTTTCGGTTTCTGATTTAATAATTGAAATTAAACTTACTACTAGAATGATTAATATGACGACAGAAAAATACAAGACATAATCAAGGATTGATAAACTTTTTAATATATTTATGATGTCGTTTAAAATAGACATATGAATCACTTCCTAAATTTATTTTATCAAATAAGAAATTTTAATCAATAGAAAGATGATTAAAAATTTTGGTTATGTAAACAAAAAGACAAGTATTTTCTAACTTGTCGTAAAGTAATATGGATCGTTAATGGTTCCACTTCCTAATACAGTAGTGCTTTTATTAATATTTATAACTGGGCGAATCCCACGACTTTCTGTAGATAGTTCTCCAACATTTATTTGTCCAGTAGCAGAAACAGTATAATATTTCATATCATTATTATATTTGTCTTCTAAAGACATTGTCCACCACGATGAAGTGATTTCGTTATTATATAAATAATAAGATTCATTAAAAGCATTATTTGTTGCCCCAGCTAATACTACTTCATCAGCAGTTAATAACCCTATTTTACTATTACTTTCTGTTCCAAGACAACTCATAATCGGAGCATAGTCAGTAAATAATCTTGAACCAATATTATATACAATATAATCACCTTCTTGTGATTTGATGGAATCATCAATACAGAAGTTATGATTATTAATATATTCATCAAAAGGTTTGATATTTTTTTCATACCAATTAGTTAAGATTGAGTAAATATTTGAAGTTTTAAAATCGGATGTTATTTCTTGATTAAATAGATTATAAGAGTTATTTTCAATTGTTGAATTAAAAACTAGTTTAACGGTTTTATCTCCATTGATACTAACAATTCGCCATAGATGTCCGGCAAAACGTACATAATTGTTTTCAATATTACCACGAAAGAAATAAGTCGTACCAAATGCATCACTCATTTCCATTAAACCTTCATGAGTTGTTGCAGTTTCTGCACCAATTTTAGTTGGTTTGGTTTCATTAATTATATTATTTTTGATAATTGTTTGAGCAAAACTATTATCCTTTTCTTCAGTTGCAATACTGATAATTCCTTGGACTTCTTCATCATCTAAATTATTTAGTACCAGTTCATAATTGTGAGTAGTTCCTGGTTCAATCATAATTTGACTTGTAATTAAGACGGTTGCTTTACTTAATAATTTTGTAATTTGCATATTAATATTATTTTTGTCAGTTAAAGTAACTGATGATTTATATTCTTTTAATAACTCATCCACGGAAATAGAATAATAAATGATTTGATTTGTTGTGTTTGTAATCGATATCGGATAAGTATCTTGTTTTGAATTTAACTGATTTCTTTCTAAAAAGTTTATAGAAAGTCCTTGTTTTACTACAACAATAGTGTCTTCATTCATTTCATTTTTCTTTAAATAAGATTGATAGGAAATGATAAGAAAAATATTTAATATGATGAGCGTGCCTAAAATTAGTAGTGATACTCTATATTTTTTTTGCATTCATATCATCTCCCTTTATTATTCTAAGTATATGTATTTTTGTTTATTTTGTCAATTTACATTTTATTAACAATAGGAAAAATAAGCAGATTTCTCTACTTATTTTAGATGTCTTCTAAATTCTTTGAATTCATTAGAATTGTCAAGTTTTGTCTCTTCTAAGCTTTCAAGCAGTTTCTTTTGTTTGCGATCTATTTTAGTAGGTATCACTACATTAATGATGGCATACAAATCTCCTCTTCTTGAAGAATTTGGAATTCGAACCCCTTTTCCTTTTAGTTTTAATTTGGAGTTAGGCTGAGTTCCCGCTTTAATTTCTAATACAACATTGCCTTCAAGAGTTGGAATTTCTTTTTTACAACCAAGCGTTGCTTCTGTGATGGTGATGGGAACATTAATATATAAATCTTCTTCTTCTCGTTCAAATATTGGACTACTTTTAACATTGAATTCAATATAAATGTCGCCATTAGGTCCTCCATTTTGCCCCACTTCACCTTTGCCACTTATTCTTAATTGATATCCTGTATCAACTCCTTCTGGAATTGTGATTTCAATATTTTTTCTTCCTCGATTATATCCTTTTCCATTACAAGTTGAACAAGTTGATTCAAATGTATGTCCTTTTCCATTACATGAAGAACAAGTCGTTTGTGTTTGAATAACACCTAAGAAAGAGTTTTGTTGTTCAATCACAACTCCTTGACCCTTACATCTAGAGCAAGTAACTTTTCCGGTTCCACCTTCCCCATGACAATCTTCACATTTTTCATTCAAATCCAACTCGATGGTTTTTTTGGCCCCATAAACTGCTTCATCAAATGATAAATTTAACCGAACCAAAGTATCTCTACCTTTAGTAGCACGATTATGTGCTCTTCTGCTCCCACCACCAAAACCAGAGAAACCTCCAAAACTACCTCCAAAAAATTCTTCAAAGATACTTCCTAAATCAATATCATCAGCACTGAAACCACTAAAACCACCTGACCCAGCCTCAAAGGCTGCATGACCAAATTGATCATATTGTTGTTTTTTTTGCGGATCAGAAAGAATGGCATATGCTTCCCCGATTTCTTTGAAGCGTTCTTCAGCTCCAGCTTCTTTATTCACATCGGGATGATATTGTTTTGCTAATTTCCTGAATGATCGCTTAATTTCTTCTTCGGATGCACCTTTAGATAGTCCTAATATTTCATAGTAATCTTTTTTCATTCATTCACCTCTTTGTATATATTTCTAAATTGATTGACTAATTCATCAAAGTATTTAATTGCATCGACATACACTTGATCAGTTTCTAATGAGATTCCTAAATCACTTAGTATTTCAAGTGGCCATTTTTTGCTTCCTGATGCTAAGAAGTCTAAATATTTATTAATGAAAGATTCCTCTTTATTAATGATTTTACTTGCAACCGATGCTGCGATACAAACGCTTGTTGCATATTTAAACAAGTAAAATGGTCTAAAATAATGGGTTCTAACAGTCCACCCAACACTAGAGTTTTCGCCATGAACGACATGATTGCCTAATATTTCTTGTTTGTGTTTCAGCATATTTTCTTGTAGAAATTCAGCACTAATATAATTGTCCTCAAAAATATTATTATGGATGTCATTTTCTAATTCGGCATCATAAATGCATGTAAACAAATTGTTTTTAATCAAATGGAGATTATTATAAATAGCCGCTAATTGTTCTTGTTTGTCTTCACTATTTTTTAAAATATAATCTGAAAGTAAAAATTCATTGGTAAGAGATGCAATTTCAACTAAGAACATATCTGTATTACTTTCATATGAAGGATTCTTTTTTGATAACATTGCATTTGCTGCATGTCCAAGTTCATGAATAATTGTAGAAATAGAATCTAAATCCCCATTATATGTCATTAAAATATTAGGGTGATAATTATAAATATGTGCACAGTAAGCACCACTCTTTTTGCCTTTATAATTTGCAAAATCAATCCAATTATCTTCGAATGCGGTTTTTATAATCGAAGTATATTCTTCCCCAAGAATTGATAAGGATTTTAAAATAATCTCTTTTGTTTCCTCGATTGTATATTCTTTTTTACTTTTTGCTAAAGGAATCGTTAAATCATAAGGATGTAATAAGTCCAATTGCAATACTTCTTTTCTTAATTCTAAATAATTATGAAATGGTTTGATATTGTCTTTTGTTGTCTTAATTAATTGATCAATAATTTTTTCATTGATATTAGAACCTTTTAAAGCAGCCTCTTGACTATTTTTATAATGACGAATTTTTGCTATTTCATTGAAATTTTTTAAATAATTATAATATAAACTTGCAAAGGTATTTTTGTGTTTTTTTAATACCTCAAAGTATTGTTCTGATGTTTTTTTTCTAATATCACGATTCTCGTTCATGATCCATTTACGATAATTGGATGAAGTTAATGGTTCACCTTCGATAAAACCATAATCTAATTCACTATCAATTAGTGTATCACAAATGTCTTCATAAGAGTTCATAGTTTGTGTAAGTCTTGATATTAATTCTTCTGTTCCAGCATTTAATGAATGTTCTTTTTCGTGTTGTAATTGCATTAACCAATTATTATATTTAATTAAGTTTTTATTTTCTTTTTGAAACTGTTTCCACTTATTTTTACTTATTCTCATTAAGGTTGGAATAACAAAAGCTAAGTTTATTTCTATTTCATTACCAAAATTATCGATTTTACCCTTTAATTTTAATGATTCTTGATTTGTTGCGTCTTCATCTAATTTAAGAAAAGAATATAATTCCAGAGATAATACTTCTTCTTGAAAGATAAAATATTGATCTAAGAAGTTCTGTAATGCATTACTATTTTCGGCAAAACCAACTTGTTTACTTAATTCTTTTAATTCTTTTTTTAAATTATTAATCTTTAATTCCACGGCTTTCATATTTTTAAAGATATGAGTTAAATCCCATTTCTCATTTTCCGGAACTTCATTCCTGCTTTTATATTGTTTCATTAAGAACCTTTCTTAAAAATATAGTTAAGCCCAAAAGAGGACTTAACTATTTTTTTATTTTTTTTCTTCGTAAGTTGCTTCTTCGACATCTTCACTATCTGTATCTTTAGCTTCTTCAGTTTCTTCACTGGTTGTTTCTTGATTTGCTTTAGCTGCTTCTTCGTATACTTTTGCAGCTAATTTCATTGCTACTTCATTTAGTTCTTCTGTTTGCTTTTTAATGCTATCGATGTCAGTTCCTTCTAATTCAGTCTTCAAACTTTCTATTTTTGCTTTTGCATCTTCTATATCACTGGCATCAGCTTTATCGCTTAAGTCTTCTATCGCTTTTTCAGTTGCAAAGATTAATGAATCTGCATCATTGCGAACATTAACTTCTTCTTTACGTTTTTCATCAGCTTCGCGATTTGCTTCAGCTTCTTTCATCATCTTATCGATTTCTTCTTCAGTTAATGAAGTTGAAGATGTGATTGTAATATTTGCTTCTTTATTTGTTCCTAAGTCTTTTGCTGTAACATTAACGATACCATTGGCATCAATATCAAATTTAACTTCGATTTGAGGGATTCCACGTTTTGCTGGTGGAATGTTTGTTAATTGAAAGTTTCCAAGTGTCTTATTGTCTCCAGCCATTGGTCTTTCTCCTTGTAATACATGAATATCAACAGCAGGTTGATTGTCTGCAGCAGTACTAAATACTTGAGATTTGCTTGTTGGAATAGTTGTATTTCTTGAAATTAAAACAGTCATAACACTTCCAAGTGTTTCAATACCAAGTGAAAGTGGTGTTACATCTAATAATACTAAATCATCAACTTCTCCTGTTAATACTCCGCCTTGAATGGCTGCTCCCATTGCTACAACTTCATCTGGATTTACACCTTTATGTGGTTTTTTACCTAATTCTTTTTCCACTAATTCTTGAATATATGGAATACGAGTTGAACCACCAACTAGAATAACTTCATTAATATCTTTTTTAGATAATTTTGCATCTTTCATTGCTTTTCTTACTGATTCAAGAGTTGAATCAAATAAGTCACGACATAAGTCTTCAAATTTAGCTTTAGATAATTCAATTTCAAAGTGAACTGGTCCATTGTCATTTTGTGTAATGAATGGTAAAGAAATTTGCGTTTTTGCCATTCCTGATAAATCTTTTTTAGCTTTTTCAGCTGCATCTTTAAGACGTTGCATTGCCATTTTATCTTTTGACAAATCAATTCCTTCTTGTTTTTTGAATTCAGCAACTAAGAAATTCATAATTCTTTCATCAAAGTCATCTCCACCAAGTTTATTATTACCACTTGTTGATTTAACTTCAAATAAACCATCTCCAAGTTCTAGGATAGAAACATCGAATGTTCCTCCTCCTAAGTCATAAACTAAAATAGTTTGTAATTTATCTTGTTTATCCATTCCATAAGCAAGTGCTGCTGCAGTTGGTTCATTGATAATACGTTTTACATCAAGACCGGCAATTTTCCCAGCATCTTTAGTTGCTTGACGTTCTGCATCATTGAAGTAAGCAGGAACTGTAATAACAGCTTCTGTAACTTTTTCTCCTAGATAGCTTTCAGCATCTGCTTTCATTTTTCCTAAAATTTTTGCACTAATTTCTTGTGGAGTCCATTTTTTACCATCTGCTTCAAATTTATGATTTGTTCCCATGTAACGTTTATTTGATGAAATTGTATTTTCAGCATTTGTTACTGCTTGACGACGAGCTGGAGTTCCAACTAATATTTCGCCATTTTTACTAACTGCTACTACTGATGGAGTGGTACGATCTCCTTCAGCATTTGCAATAACAACAGGATTTCCTCCTTCCAATACTGCAACACATGAATTTGTTGTACCTAAGTCAATACCTATAATTTTTCCCATAATATAAATCACCTTTCCTTATTTACTTACTTTGACCATAGAAGGTCTAATTACTTTATCATTATATGCGTAGCCCGTTTGTAATACTTCAATTACAATATTAGACTCTACACCATCTTTTTCTTCAGCAAAGACTGCATCCATTGTATTTGGATCGAATTCTTTTCCTAAACAGTCAATTACTTTAACTCCTTTTTCTTCTAATACTTTTAGAAGTGATGAATGAATCATTTTGAAGCCACTTAAATATTTATTTAATTCTTCATTTGACTCATCAACATTTAATGCTCTTTCAAAATTATCAATAATTGGAAAAATCTCTTTTATTAAGTCTTCTCCTTCATATTTTAATAATCTTGAAATTTCTTCTGTTTGCCTTCTGCGCATATTTTGCATTTCCGCCGTAAGTCTTAGATTTTTTTCTTCTAATTCTTGCATATTTGCAATAAGATTATGCATTTCATCTTGTTTTTTGGAATTCTTTTTCTTTTTTTCTTTTTTTAGCTTTTCAGGTTCTTCCGTCATCTCTTCGATGATATCTTCCTTTAATTCGCTATCCATGTTTATTCCTCGCTTTCATTTAGTTGTTCATTCATATAAGTCAATAATCCAACAACACGATCATATTCCATTCTTTTTGGACCAATAATAGCAATTGTTCCTTCTTCTCCATCTCTTTTATAAGTTGTTTTGATAATAGTTATATTAGAATCAAACTCTGTTTCATCTCCAATATAAATATTAACACCTTTATGATTTGGTTTAGCTTCGATTTTACTAATAAATGTTTCATCTTCAAATTTTGAAGCGATATTTCTAATTTTTTCAACATCATCAAATTCTTTAGCATCAAATATTTTATTTTTACCACCGAAATGAACATTGTCATTTTTTTGATGAAGAAAATCTTGAAATGCTTCCGAAAAAATATTATAGACCGTTTCGTATTGATCAATTTTTTGACTAATAATCGGTTTGATTTCGAACTCAAGTCTTGCTGAAACATCCACGATTGGTGTTCCCACTAACATTTTATTAATAATTTCACTAGTCTTTACAACTTCAGCAATATTTACTGTGCTTGGAATATAAAATTGTTTGTTTTGAACAATTCCTTTATCTGTACAAACAACAGCAACTATTTTTTGATCGTTAAGAGGAATAATATTAACTTGTTGGAGATTATTTTCTTGTGATTGTTTTCCAAGAACAATACTCGTGTAATTGGTTAATTCACTGATGATTTCTACACATTTTGCTACCGCATCACTTAATTGTAATTCTTGATTTTTGAATATTGTTTGTAGCTTTAAAACATCTTCTCCAGTTAATTCTTTTGGTTGCATCAGATGTTCTACGTAAAACTTATATCCGGCTTCACTTGGAATTCGTCCAGAAGAAATATGTTCTTTTTCTAAGAAACCTAATATTTCCAAATCACTCATTTCATTACGAATCGTTGCACTAGAACAATCTAGAGTCTCACATAAAGCTTTTGAGCCAACTGGCTTCATATCTTTAATGTACGATTCAATAATTTCTTTTAAGATAATTTTTTTTCTTTCATCCAAGTTCATCACTTCCTTTGATTAGCACCCTAATCTCCTCAGTGCTAATATTATTATAATCATATGATTAGCACTTGTCAATATATGACTGCTAATTTCACAAAAATTTCATAAAACAAAAAAAGACAGGATTTGCCTTTTAAAAAAACGCTAAATTTATTCTTGTTAAGTAGTTTGTTTTTTTATTTTATCTTATCTTTTTTTTGTTCTAATCGAGTCAACAAATCAAGGGTATCATTCAAACTTTTTGCAATTCCACCAAATGAAATATCAAAAATATTGTTAGGTTCAATAATAATTTCCTCATTTTTATAATAATTTAAAGTATTGTAATAGATTTCTTGCAATTCTTTTT
>Ga0153944_1000307_pt1 | contig 21123 bp, 21 predicted proteins | sample TSNJ028MetaG_FD_104703 | JGI IMG/M metagenome (GOLD analysis project Ga0153944, IMG submission 104703) | Attine ant fungus gardens microbial communities from New Jersey, USA - TSNJ028 MetaG | ecosystem: Host-associated > Fungi > Mycelium > Unclassified | place: USA: New Jersey, Wharton State... | reverse complement strand
CTTGTTACATAACCGCAATTCTCCGCCGCAATGAGCGCGCTTTGATAGGAGCATGTTGTGACAGCGGAATACGCCAAATGGATTATGTGTCTATCCGGAAATTGCCGGTGCACTTCATCAAAAGCCTTTTCAAAATCTCCCGGATTGCAGCCGCTGGTCTTAGGGAGTGCGCCTGTCTTATTATAAAACTCAAACAGTTCTTCCGTCCCAAAGGACATATCATCCTTTGTATCGTCTCCAAAAGAAACATGCATCGGAACAACCTTGATTTGATGCTGTATTGCCAATTCAGGGGGGATATCCGCCCCACTTTCCACTAAAAGTACAAATTTATTCATCTCTCATCCTCCTGTTGTTTACTCAATTGGAAAATCAATCCGCCTTATTTTTTCAAACAAAATATCTTCCTCTGTCGGTTCACCGGCACTTGCCTCAATTTGCTTTCTGATGGCAAGCATACGAGAATCGGTGTCCATTATTATTTCCGCACATTCTTTTAGACTGGCTGCGATTTTTTCGCCATCTGATAAGTGTTGCCGATATTTCATCTGGTGTTCAAGCGTCGCCCAAAAATCCATTGCAATCGTTCGGATTTGTACCTCAACCCTCATCTTTTTAATCTGATTTGTGAAAAATATTGGGATACTGATAACCAGGTGCAGGCTGCGATAGCCATTTGGTTTGGGATTTGCAATATAGTCTTTCTCAGCAATAATCTCAATGTCGTCCTGATTTTTCAGGGCTTTGGCAATAACATATATATCATCCACATACGAGCTAATCACCCGCAGACCCGCAACATCGTTGATGCTATTTTCAATTTTATCAAGCGAAAAAGGGAGGCCGTTTCGATCCAGCTTTTCCACAATGCTTGTTAGGCGTTTAAAACGCGTATTGACCCCATTGATTGGATTTCTTTTGTGCTTCACGTTATACTCGGTATTGAGGATTTCCAGTTTTGTACGCACCTCTTTAATGGCGCAGGCATACATCATCATCAATTCCTTGAGATCGACCACTGTGTCCACGATTTCTTTAGACCGATTATATAAAATGTTTCCGTCTGAGCTATTAATGAGCATCAGCTCATTGGTGAGCTCATGCATTTGTTCGTCCGTTATGTCTGATAGTAGCGGTTCAATTTGTTTTGCCGCCGTCGATAGGCTCAATTCTTTTTTCATCTGCTTTCTCCCAAGTCAACTTTAAGATGGTTTGCTTTCCATAGATCTGTTCTCTGATTTGCTTCAGCCTTCTCAAGCGAATTTGGATTTTCCCTCCAGTTGATGTCTGTATTATGCTCCTCAAATGTTTGAGTTTCGATTAAAAAATGTTTGAGAAATATTAATTGCGGAAAATTTTAGTATCGCTGATACTTTAAATATCTTTTTTCAACAGGACTCTTTTGCTTAAAAAGCAGCCGATTCCAATCCAAGCTGCGCTGGCGACCAGAACACGGATAAAGATGAGCGGATCGAAAGACAGCGTGCAAAGCTGTGACGTTCCGGAGATCGTGACCGAGAAGATGGTGGAGAGCCAGTCAATGCCAAACATTTGTCCGAACAGCGATGCCCCCATTGTCAGTCCGCCTGTTGCAATCAAGAAGCCTGCAAGAACACCCCAGGCAATATTTCGGGTAAACAGGACAACCAGAAGAATAACGGCACTGAGTGCAAGGGATACCAGCCACTTTTCTATCAGGAAGATAATCAAACCGAAGATACCGCCGGTCAATGCCAAACTTCCGCCGAATATGGCAAGGGATACAATCGATTCAATGGTGTACAGGACAAGCAAAAAACCGCTGGTTACCGCCATCGACTTCATTTTTCCGCCGATATAATCCCACGGATTGGAGTGTACGGTAAATATATTCTTTGCAAATCCGCCGGAATAGTCTTTACAAACAAACAACGTCAGGATAATACTGATCAGAATAAAAATAACGCCGGCACCCATAGCGGAGGTCATAAAGGCTGCGCCTTCATCCATTCCCATACTTGTTTCAGCACCGGCAACGCCGAGAAGCCCGTCAAGGGATGTACTCATTCCACTCATAACGAGCGCAACCGCCATGATGGTGATGAAAATAATTGAAACATAGAAGACCGGTGAACGCAGCAGACGGTGCATATCCATCTTGAAAATCTTATTCATAATCTTCACCACCCATCAGTTCAATGAAATATTCGTCGAGTTCCTGTTGATGAAGAAAGATTTCATCAACGTTAAAGCCATTACCCCCGAGAATCCGGTTTACCGCACCGGTTTCTTTTATATTAAAAAGATGCAGCTCATTGCCGGGACAGATTTCATAATCTTTCAGCCCCATCTTTTCCTTTAATAAAGTTACTGCGCCTTCCGCATTGTCTACCTTTACCTGGAGATAATTTTTACGCTTGTTAGCAAGCTCTTCCGCTGTGGTTTGATCCACCAGCTCGCCATCTTTGATAATTCCATAATGGGTGGCCAACTTGCTCAACTCTCCAAGGATGTGAGAGCTCATAAAAATAGTGATTCCTTTTTCCTTGTTCAACCGGGAGATCACTTCGCGCAGATGTACAATGCCTTCCGGATCAAGACCGTTAATCGGCTCGTCAAGCACCAACAGTTCAGGCTCACCAAGCATGGCAATTGCAATACCCAATCGCTGTTTCATCCCAAGGGATAAATGCTTCGCCTTCTTTTTCAAAAATTTGTTTAAACCAACTGTTTCAAGACTTTCAAGCGCCCGTTTTTTCGGATCGTCAATGCCAATGCTGTATCCCTGAAGGATTACATTTTCCAGAGTGGACATTCCGGGATATATGCCAGGCTGTTCTATGATCGTCCCGATTTTGCTCCGGACTTCGGGATCGTTCAGCGGTCTTTCAAAAAGTTTAACTTCTCCCGCAGTGGAATTGATAAGACCGCAGACCATTTTCTGCGTTGTGGATTTGCCGGACCCGTTTCTCCCGATAAATCCATAAATGGACCCTTTCGGGACAGCTATAGCCAAATCATTCACGACATTTTTAGTGCCGTAACGCTTGCATAGCCCTGTTGTTTCTATTGCGTTCATGATAACACCTCATCTTTTCTTTGATTGAATTCCTTTATTTTGCACGCTCATTCTACCATTTAAATGTTTGAGTTTTGCTTTTAAACTGTTTGAGAAATGTTAATCGTCATAACAATGGGAAAAAAACTTTCATAATGTTTTGGATCAATTTTTGCGGTGCGGTCAGCTTCGCTTTTTCTTTGGTTATGATTTCCGACTGCGCCATTGTGTCTATAAAATCGGCTTTCATATCCCCGATAGCGTCCACGTTATACAGCCATACGCCGCACTCAAAATGGTGGACGAGAGATCGGTAGTCCAGGTTAATCGTTCCGCAGACGGCAAACATATCGTCGCAAATAAAATTCTTTGCGTGAATAAAGCCCGGTGTGTATTCATAAATTTTAACGCCGTCCCGAACAAGGGGTTCGTAATTAGAACGGGTCATGAGCCAAACAAGCTTTTTGTCCGGTATCCTTGGGGTGATGATACGAACATCTAAACCTTTTTTTGCCGCCGTCCGAAGCGCATCCATGATGGCAAAATCACATATTAAATAAGGTGTTGTAATATATACATATTTCTTTGCAGCGCTTATCATATTCAGATATACGTTCCTGCCGATGCAGTCCTGGTAAATCGGCTGTGACCCGTCTCCGTAGGGGATCGCCGCTCCGCCGCTTTCATATGCGGGCGGATGGACATCAAGATATGGCTCACATTTAAGCATCGTTTTATTTTGCATGTTCCAGGAGGATAAAAATAGCATCGTTAGATTTTTGACCGCCTCGCCTTCGACTTTCACGGCGCTATCCTTCCAATGTCCATGTTTTTCACAAGCATTGATGTACTCATCAGCCAAATTTATGCCGCCGGTAAATCCGACTATACCGTCGATGACCGTTATTTTTCGATGGTCCCGGTTATTGTGTATTTGTGACAGAACCGGTCTAAACCGATTAGAGGGGATACACCCGATACCCTCATTCGTCAGCTCCTTGTAATAATGCTGCGGGAGGGTGTTCATACAGCCAAAGTCATCATAGATAACATTGACTTTTACGCCCTGTTTTACTTTCTGGGTTAGAATGCTGTGAATGGAATTCCACATGATTCCTTTCTCAATAATGAAATATTCCATAAAAATGAAATGTTCCGCCTTATGGAGCGCCTCCAACAAAGCCGCGTGAAATTCTTCACCGATTCTGTAATATGTGACCTTTGAATTATTACGATAGGGCATATCCGCTGTGCGGTAAATATATTTAGCTTGCAAATAAGCATCCATGTTTTGTTCTTGTAAAACTTCTATGTCGGGATTTTGCTGCCGGTAGGGCGATAATTTTTCAGCGGTTTTATCAAATGCCTTTTTTAACTTTTTAGTCTGTTCGTTTCCGTTAAACAGAATAAAGATATATGCGCCGAAGATCGGAAGCAGCAAAATCAGGATCAGCCACGGCAGTTTGAGTTCCGGTATTTCCTCGCGGTTGATGACATACAGGAGTACACAAAAATTAAAAATATAGCTCAGTACCACCATTACGGAGCTGAACATATTCAAAATGATGAACACAGCCAAAAGCTGTGCGAATTCCAGCAATATAACCAGCGCTGAAATAAAAAATCTGGATGTCAAGATTTTTTTAATCTTTTTCATGGTCATCTCACCCCTCAACTATCATTTATCTTACTAAGGTTATGTTTGAGAATTGCTTTTAAATTGTTTGAGAAATATTAATCGTCACAACAATGAGAAAAACTTTCATAATGTTTTTATTCAATTTTTGCAGGGCAGTCAGCTTCACTTTTTCTGTGGATGTAATTTTTAACAACACCATTGTATCTATAAAATCGGCTTCCATATTTTGTATAGCGTCCTCGTTATACAGCCGGACGTTATATTCAAAATGGCAGACGAAACAAGTTAATCATTCCGCAGACGGGTAATGAAGACAGAGACGAATACCAATTAACTGGCATCCGTCTACAGTTTTAATAGTGCCTTGCATGGTGACGAAATATTAAACTGCTCTTGACCAATCCCATTTATGGTATTATAATTAAATTTTCAGAATTGGTGGGGGTAATATGAAAAATATATTAATAATCGTAGGTGGAGGAAGAGCGAACGGCAATACTGCCCAATTAGTAACTTCATTCACCAAGGGAGCAGAAGAAGCTGGTCATAAAGTCGAAAAGGTTTCTCTGCTGAAAACAGAAGTTAAAGGTTGTCTGGGTTGTAACGCTTGCCGTTATGGAAAACCTTGTGTACAAAGAGATGATTTTAATGACCTTGTTCCCAAGATCAAGAGTGCCGACCTAATTGTATTCGCATCTCCACTATACTTTTGGACAATTTCATCCAGCTTGAAAGCGTTTATTGAACGATTTTACTGCATTGCGGAAGAAGATCCCGATCCGCCACTTGGCCGATACGAGAAATATCCCATTAGAGACTGTGCTTTACTTATAACAGCAGCAGATAATTTCTTTTGGACTTTTGAACAAGCAGTTTCTTATTACAATTTTGCTATAGTTAATTACATTGGATTTCATGATAAAGGCATGGTGCTTGCCGGTGGATGTGGAGATACAAATGGAAAACCTCAAATTGATAAGACAAACCATTTAGTAGAGGCATGTGAATTTGGCAAATCACTTTATGAAAACTGATATTCGAATTCCAGTCTGATTATTTGCTTTTTCTTTGAATATTAAATATGTTTCCTGATGCATAACAGCGCTATAGAACACACAAAACGGTTCCTTTAAAACTAATTTCCTGCTTTTCTTTTCATTACATCCTCGATTTTTAATTAATAATCACCACGTTTTCAACAGATAAACGGCGTTATCCGTTGTTTGCCTGCAATACAAACTCAACATAGAACCGACAAGCCGGGCAGATAATGCCCGGCTTGTTAATTTGGTTTAGTTATGGCGATAATTGAATTGCTTTTGGAATCAGGCAAGGATAACGTACCGAAGAATGCACAGATAATGGAGAACGCTACCCGCCAGCACAAACAGGTGCCAGACACAATGCATGTATTTAATGCTTTTCATTTTATAGAATACCACTCCAACTGTGTAGGTCAAGCCCCCGGCAATCAGTAACACGGTACCCGACGTTCCGAGCAACATTAAAATATTCCGGATTTCCATCAGAGCAGCCCAGCCCATTAAAAAGTATAACACCATGCTGACCCGCCCCCAGCGGGTCATGTTTACTGCGTTGAGGATAACACCGATTATTGCAGCCACCCAGACCGCGGCCAGTAAGATCAAGGCCCGGGGTGTGCCCCCCAAAAGAATTAGAGTGAAGGGTGTGTAACAACCGGCGATTAGCAGAAAAATGCTCGCATGGTCAAAGATTTGCATAATCTGTTTTAACCGATTATGCCTGGCAGCATGATAAAGCGTACTCATAAGGTACATGGCTATCATTGAGAGTCCATATATGACAACAGAAACGACACTTGTCAAGTTTTGAATCCGGACCGCATACACAATCATAATCACGCTGCCGGCAATTGCCAATAAGACGCCTAGCCCGTGGCTGGCAGCGTTAAAGAAATCTTCCCGTTTTGAATATTGCAAGCGTGTCTCCATGGAAACGCCCCCTTTCATTATTTATGCTATTTCATTGGAGCGGTCATGCTCACGGCAAACCTGTTTTCTCAGCTATCTCGGATCTGGTTATGCCATCGTAAGTTATTACTGAGGGCTGTTTGCTTTCATCCCGTTCTCTTTTAGGACCCAAATAGCACAGTGCGGCCATGCGCGGTCCGGAGTTGATTGTGATTGCCGCGCCTATTTTATAATGCTTAATATCCCGCCCTAATTCTTGCTCCAGTTGTCTTTTCAACTCCTGCCCATATTCATCAATCGCCGCACTGGCAACAAGTACATGGGCATCAGGACTGTCCCGCCGTTTACGATATGAATCAAGCAGATTCTGTATTGCTTTCTTATCGCCGCGTACTTTCGATGTTATCTTTGTTGTCCCATCAATCATGGCGATAGTCGGACGTATGCCGAGCGCACCGCCTACCACTGCAGCGGCCGCAGTTATGCGGCCGGATCTTCTTGCATACTCCAGAGTGTAGCAGACCAGTAAAATTTCAATCCGGTTGAATATATCTCTCAGGTATTCCAGAATTTCTTCGGCAGAATTACCTTCCCCAATCTTGGCAGCTGCCCGCATGGCCGGGTATCCATATCCCAATGAATAGCTCATACTGTCAACTATATGAATTGAAAGGGTTCCGACTGCTTCCGGAGTATCGTCGAAAAAGAGTCCGGCGGCCATTTGCGCCGACTCGTGGGTGCCGGAGCCGATGGCGTTCATCGTGATGACGATAATGTCTGTGCAGCCCTCGTCCCAATTCTTGCGGTACTTCTCTGTAAACACGCCAATCGGAACGCGGCTCGTCGTTGGTAAGTTAGTTGCATTCTCCAGGATGGGATAAAACTCCTGACACGAAAAGCTCTCCCGCTCTACATAGTCCTTTCCATCCACATTAATTGGAACACCGACCATTTCAATGCCATATCTGGTCAGGTCGTCATCCGGGATGTCACATGGGGAATCCACTATAATCTTTATTTTCTGCATATTCTACCTTTCGTTCTCTATGGAAACGTTTAACTGCGATACACTTACAGCCACAGGGTAGTCCATGTGTTTATAAGCATTCTCCATGTATTCTCGTTTTATCTCCTCCATGAGTTCAGATACTGATATTATTCTGTCTGCCCGATATGCGTTTTGTCCGGCAAATGCAAAGCCACGGTCCATCTTGCCTTTTTTGGCATTCAGCAAGGCAATTGCAATACAGTACGGACTTTTTGTAACATCGCATGTCCGAATGCACTGGAACGGACAACCTGTCGGATGCTGTGTTCCTTCTTGGGCGGTTGCCAGAAAGGAATTGCGGATTGCGCGTCCGGGCATGCCAACCGGGCTGTCGATGATAATAATGTCTTCTTCACGACACCGAAGATAACTGTCTTTAAACTGGGCCGAAGCGTCGCACTCTTCAGTTGTCACGAACCGCGTTCCCATCTGGACACCGGAGGCGCCCAGTTCCATAAATTCATGGATATCACGGCCGGAATAAACTCCGCCGGCCGCTATGACGGGGATTTTTTTGCCCGAGGCCTCCTCAAAGGGTCTGCATGCTTGGGTCACCTGTGGGACCAGTTTTTGCAGCGAATATCCAGGGTCATGAATCTGTTCCTTCTTGAAGCCCAGATGACCACCTGCCAGAGGCCCCTCAACGACAAACGCGTCAGGGATGTAGTCATATGTAGATGTCCATTTGCGAAGGATGAGCGCTGCCGCTCTTCCAGAGGACACAATAGGCACCAGTTTTGTTTTGCTGCCTTCCCTAAGATATTTGGGTAAGTCAAGGGGCAGTCCAGCTCCTGCAAAAATAAGATCTATCTCCGCATCAATAGCAGCCTGGACCATATCGGCAAAATTGGATGTGGCCACCATAATGTTCACGCCGACAATGCCATTTGTTTTCTGGCGGATTTCATATATCTCAGCCTTAAGCGTGTTCACGCTAACGGCTACCGGCTCATCCTTATAACCGGGCGCATCAATGCCCATGCCAGCGGAAGACAAGACCCCGATGCCCCCCGCGCCCGCCACTGCCACAGCCAGGGATGGACCTGAGATGCCAACGCCCATTCCTCCTTGAACAATTGGAAGCTGTGCTGTCAAATCTCCAATACTTAATTCGGGAAGTCTATTCATAGCTGTTTCATCTCCATTCTGTGTGTTTTCTATAACGCTCTGCGTTTCAAGATTCTGGGAAACCAATCCGCAACGTGCAAGGACCGCTCGAAATCTTCGATTTCGGTAACGGGTCATTTAGTTTCTGTAATTGTCAGATCAGCTTTGCAACAACGCGTTTGCCTGCTTACAAACGTCATAGATGCTGTCATATTGCTTTTCAATCAATGGTGCGACCTTTTTGGTGCGGCTGTTCTTCACGGCTTTGTATATGAAGTACGGCAGGATCCAGCCGATAAAGGCTGGAATGGCAAAGATGATGCAAAGAGCGATCTTGCCTGCCAGCACACCGAATACCGACAATGCCATGAAAACCGTTCCAATAAACCCGATAGTCAAGGCCGCTCTGCTTGCGCCGGTGCCTTTCGAATTTTCCAGATTGACGATCTCACGGGCGCTTTTATCGAATTGATGCTGGAACCCTGTAAGCTCTGATTTGTGGGGGATTTGGCGGTCTCTTTTGAATTTGAGCTTTGCCAGGGACAATCCGGAAGAATCTTTTTTATCCAATATCCAGCCAAAATTCGAATACCCGTCTGTATATACGCTTTCCATATCGCCCGGCACGGTTACATCCCTGTATTCGTACCCGACGAAATTATTATTTTTTTCTGCCATGACAGTGACTCCTTTCTAACAACAGGTATTCTTTCTACCTGCTGTAAACATATTCTATACGGTGATACTTAAATATCCTTTAGCTTAGCGGCCCTGCATCCTAATACAGTACAGACCGCCGTCCAAATCAAGCCGCCTATAATAACAGTCGCAAAGGCAGATCCACTGAAGACAAGATTCGCTGTGCTGGAAAGACCGGATATTGTATATTGAAGAATGTCTGAGATCCAGGTTAGGCCAAAGTAATTTCCGGCTATGCCAAGAACCATGGGGAGTACGCCCATAGCTGCAATAACTCCGACCACAACCCCAACTGCGGACTTGCGGGTAAACACACATGCCAATAAAATGAGGGAAGCAAACGCTGCGCAGACAAATATCTTCTCGATAAAGAATGTAATCAGACCGAGCACGCCACCTGGCAGCACGACACCACTGCCTGTTACAACCAACAAAAGCATTGCTACAAGTGAAAATACAATGATAAAAACAGCACCGGTCACTGTTAATGAAAGCAGCTTGCCGACGATATAACGTATCGGATTTGAATGGCGGGCAAAGATATTTTTTGCAAAGCCGGTTGTAAATTCTCCACAGATAAACAACGCGAAGAAGATGCCAATGATCATGAATGCCATGCCTATGCCCATCATGCTACCGGTCATATCTGTGGCGCCACTGCCCATTACTGCGGAAAAGCTGGGGATAACACCAAAAAAAATCATCGTGCCTGATACGAGGTTCATTGCGATAATACAGATATAAAACATCTTGGAACGAAGGATACGGTACATATCCAGTTTAAATATATTAAGCAACCTGGCCACCTCCCATCAGGCTAAGGAAATATTCCTCTAAGTCCTGTTGGTGCAAATAGATTTCATCTACTGCAATCCCATTGCTCCAGAGCAATTCATTCACGGTTCTGCTCCTGTCAATACCAAATACATGTAAGCCGTCGTCATGAATAGAACACTCTGACGGTGCCAGTTTTTCTTTAATCAAGAGGCTTGCTTTTTCGCGGTCTTCAACTTGAATACGCAGATAGTCACGGCTCTTATCTGCCAGCTCTGCCGCGCTGATTTGTTTAATCAACTGCCCCTCGTTGATAATGCCATAATGGGTTGCGATTCGGCTCAGCTCTCCGAGAATGTGTGAGCTGATAAAGATTGTGATCCCCATTTCTTTATTCAGCCGCTCAAAAACGCCACGCATCTCAATGATGCCCTGGGGATCCAAGCCGTTGATCGGCTCATCCAAAACCAACAGCTTGGGCGAACCCATCATTGCAACGGCAACGCCCAGACGCTGCTTCATGCCTAATGAGAGCTGTTTTGCCTTCTTATTTGCCGCTTCTGTCAATTCTACCATTTCCAGACTTTTCACTGCCTGTTTTTTGGGATCCGTAATCCCAATGTTCAGCCCTTGCAGCATGAGATTATCGTAGGCAGACAGGTCAGGGAAAAGCGCAGGCTGCTCAATCAGAACGCCTACTTGTTCCCGAACATCCTGCTTACCGACAGGCTTCCCAAACAAGGAGACGGTGCCGGAGGTTGGACGTGCCAACCCACAGACCATCTTTTGCGTGGTCGTTTTGCCAGAACCGTTGCGACCGATAAAGCCATAAATTGACCCCATCGGCACAACGAGGTTAATGGTGTCAACTGCTTTTTTTGCGCCATAAGCCTTGCTTAATGTCTCAGTACATATAGCATCCATAATACATATACCTCCAAAGTTTTGCAAATTATATTGCTTGGGTTTATTATGCAAAATGGTTGTTTGAATAATGTTTGATAAGTGTTTGAGAAATATTAATTGTAAAAAAATCAGACTCCGTTTCAGCATGGAATGAGGACCGGTTATTCTTGAAAATACCGAATATCAAATTGAAAATACAATGCTTTCCATTATTGAACATAATTATTCTGTTAAGTCTTGTTTCCCATTACTCTTTTAATAACCGCAAGTTTTTTATGATACACAGTTCCCAACCATATCACTGTGGAAATATACAAAGCAGTTGTTACAAAAATCCTGATGAACCAGACCGGCTCCATTTGCTTCCAAAGGCAAAAATTCATAACACGACGGCATCCTCCTCATTGCCACCGTGATCATAAAAAGGGTGTACTAAATACACCCTCCACTATTCTGTTTTTCAAAAGGAAAACGGTGGCTTTGATTTATATATCAAAACCGCCGCTTCGCCTGACCAGGGCAAACTATAATACCGCCGAAACAACGGTTAAATATTTATAATCCGGTAATCATTGATACGCTGTATCATTCAGTCACGCTTTATCACTTTGATTTCAAATACAGTTGGATAATACATCGGATTTCCCTCAACAGATGAATTTTTGATCGTTACTTTGACTGTATATTCCGGCTGAATATCCCGGACAGATATTTTGTCGCCGTTTTCGTCAAGGATTTTTGTGCTTTCGCTGATATGCAAGGCGCATAGGGGATCGCCGTAAACCTCTGTAATCTTTAGGGCCGTTATGCTTGTAATGCCGCCTTGCTCCGTAGCACTCTCTTGGACAACGGCCTCAAAAGACGTTTTAGACCAAGTAGGGGGAAGAATTATAGCGGCTACAACGATTATGACAATCAGCACGGCAATGCCAATGATAATAAACCATTTCTTCATAACGCACTCTCCTTATCCTGAAACCTGATGTTTTTTGAAACCCATTCTCGCAAAAGGAATTGCAATCAGCGTCAATGCCGCATATAAAATCGCTCTCATGGAAAGCGCGTCAAGCACCAACCCACCGAACTGATAAGAGATATACTTGCCCACTTCCGGTATGGTAGAGCGGTACGGCAGTAGAAACAGGGTCAGGTTATACAGCCCTGTTGTGCCGTTCGGTGATAAAAACAGGGGGATGAAAAGCATAGGCACAAGAATAATCAGAACCAGATAAGGACTTTTCATTTTTGCGGACAGAAGCAACGTAATTCCAATCATGGCAAACAGTACCAAGAAAATGACCGCAAGATTTATAAGGGTCGCTTGCAGGAATGTAAATGGGTACGGAATTGTTGTATTCGCTATTTGCACGGGCAGGTTCCACCCGTCCGCGCCAAAAGCCATGAGAGGTATTCCAAACGCTACTACGATATGAAGCGTAAACGCGAGTAACCCAAACAAGATCGAGGATATGACTTTTGCCGTTATCAGCTTTGTTTTTCCATATCTCCCGGCCAGAATAACCGCGTCCGTTCTGGCTTGATATTCTCCAGCGAAAACCGGCGCAAGCACAATGCAAACCGCCAGCAGCGCGAACATCAAAAGTTCAAAGCTGCTCATAATGATTTCCCACCCCTCGTAGTATCCATACTGCAAAGGCGTGTCCACTTCATTACTCATATTGCGCCAGTATTCTTTTTGCTGTTCGGACAAATCGCGGGAGGGCGTATTCAGTAACGCTTCTATCTTTTCATCCCGTGTCTGATAAAAATTCGCGCCGTCCTGCATATCCATATCCGGCAATTTGTTGTAGCCAGAGTTTTCTCCCGGTGCGTCGTAATTTCCCGCAATCATATTCAAGAGTTTTGTCCGGGGTGCGACAAAGTTCCAGTAAGCGTCCCCGACTAAAAACTTTTCGTTTCCGTCATACCCGACATTATCAGGATTTTCAAAAAGCCGTTGGTACTCCCTGATAGTGTCCTCAATGTATTCGTCTGTTAGGGGGACAGACAGGTTTTCGTACTGTTCTTTCTCGTAGGCAATCCCCGCCATGCCCTTAATTACGCCGTCTTGATTATAGGTCTGATACTGCATTACCGGCAGACCAAAAAGGAATGCGGTCACTAATAAACTGATTGCCATAACAATTAAGGTGGATTTTCTGCGGACGATTTTCAAAAACTCACATTTTATCAACATCTTCGTTACTCCCTTCAATCATTTGGTCCCCAAAATGGTAGAGAAATAAATCCTCCAAGCTTGGTTCCGCCGGGTATGCGTCTGCAACCGGGGGACTGTCGTGTACGATACGCAAACGTACCATGCCATTTACGTGGTGCAGGTTTACAACACAAAAATGCCTGTTAATATTGTCCGCTTCCTGTTGACCGACCAAGACCTCCCAAACCTTTCCTTTAATTCCGTCGGCTATCGTGTCCATTGGCTCCTGTAATAAAAAACGTCCATTTTTCATCATTAAAATGGTGTCTGCAATATAGGCAACGTCCGAAACAATGTGGGTGGACAATATCACAATCTTTTCTTTTGCAAAGTCAGAGATGATATTACGGAAACGCACCCGTTCTTTGGGGTCAAGTCCCGCTGTCGGCTCGTCTAAAATCAGGATGGACGGTTCATTCAATTCCGCTTGTGCAATTCCTAATCTTTGTTTCATTCCCCCGGAATAAGTCTTGATTTTTTTATTAGTTACATCATGTAAATTAACCATGTGCAGTAGTGTATCGGTTCGGCTCTTTGCCTGTTCTTTTTCAAGCCCCTTTACCGCCGCCATATACAGCATGAACTCTCTTGCCGTGAAGTCGGGATAAAAGCCAAAATCCTGCGGCATATATCCCAAATGGGCGTAATAACGCTCCCCCAAATCCTGAATTGTTTTGCCGTTTAAGCTAATACTGCCGGAAGTCGGCTTCAAAACGCCGCATATCATTCGCATTAAGGTTGTCTTGCCCGCGCCGTTGGCTCCCAACAATCCATATACGCCGGGCGTAAGGACAAGGCTCACATCAGAAACGGCGGTTTTGTCCCTGTATTTTTTTGTCAACTTTTGAACTGTCAGCTCCATAACTAAACTCCTTTCAATTTCGGATAAATGAAAAAGGCTGCAAACCTATCTCATAAAAGAGTATAAGTCTGCAACCTTATGGCAACTTTCAGCGAATCTTATTTTAACCTTAATTTTTATTCCGCGTGTTTTGGCAAGTGAATTGTTATATCCGTACCTTCACCCAAAACGCTGTATACCTCTATATCGCCGTTATGCAATAGGGCAATCTGCTTTGCGATTGCAAGCCCCAATCCTGAACCTTGTGGCTTTTCCTCCTTGTTGGTTCCACGGTAATACCGGGTGAACAGGTTATTTACTTCTTCTTCGGCAAGCCCCTTGCCGTTGTCGCTGATGGATATGGTAATATCATCACTTAATCGGGCGGATACGGTCACTTCCGTTTCAGGCGCGTTGTGAATAACGGCGTTAATAACAATATTTGAAACCGCACGCCGGAGCAGTGATAGGTCAACATCTGCAAGTATTTTGTTTTCATCACATTGGTATTGTATTGTTTTCACCATATATTCGGGATTGTTTGCAATGTCAATCACGATTTCCTTAACTTCACGGGCAATATTTACAGTCTCCATTTTAATGGGCATAACGCCACTTTCTAACTGATACGTCAGCTTCAAATCGTTAATAAGCTGCTCCGTGTAAGCGGTATTCTTCAAAATGATTTGTCCGTATTTTTTGATTTCTTCGGGCGCCCAGTTATACTCCGCGTCTGTTAGCAGTTCAGCATATCCCTTGATAGGCGATAAGGGTGTTTTGAGGTCATGCGTGATATTGGTTATCCATTCTTCACGCATACGGTCTGTATCAGCTCGTATTTCATCACTCAATCGTATTTCGCTATCCAGACTGTTTAAGCTCTTATATGCGTCACCAAATGCGCCACCAGTCCGTTCCGGCGTATAGGTTCTTTTAGCTATCGCGCTTGTCGATTTTGTGATTTTTGTTAAGTGCCTTATAAGCCATATCCCGTATAGCAAACCGACGATAAAAATTAACAAACATATCCCTATCACTATGACGTAAGCAACGGGTCTGCCGCCGATATAGCGGTCACTGTTATAATATGTTGTAACTTTGGAAATGCCGAGGGGGAAACCCATAACGTATTCATAGCTTGCTCCATCAAGAACCGTGGGTATAATAAAAACCGTGTACCCGTCATAACTGTTTTTATCTGCTATTTCCAATAATTCAGAAAGGGAATAATCCTTTGAGATTTCGGCGGGCTTGTAATATTCGGCAACTTGACTGCCGTTATCGTCCAAAACCTGAACCCATAGATTGAATTTTTCGAGTGATACGCGCCCGGCTTCGCTGACCTGTGGAATACCGTCCTCCATGGATATATATTGTTCAAAGCTCTCCGCATATTGCAGCGGCCACTCGCTGTTTACCTCTTCGCCGTCGTGACGATATACCGTTGTAATATAAGTCGTATAAACTGCGCCTGATAATATGGCGGCGACAAGAAGAAAAGCAAGCACAATATAAAGAAAAGCAACGCTTTTTACGCCGGATACACTACGCATAATTTTTCACCAACTTATACCCCAAGCCCTTTACCGTGACAAGTAGTTTTGGTCTTGATGGGTCATCCTCAATTTTTTCTCGCAAATGCCGTATATGAACCATTATCGTGTTGTCAATTCCTACGCTGTCCTCACCCCAAACTTGCTCATACAGTCGTTCCTTGCTAATGATTTTGTCGGAATTTTCAGCCAAATATAAAAGCAATCCATATTCGCGGGCTGTTAATCCTATCTCGCTGTCACCCTTGTAAACACGGTTGGCTTCTACATCAATCAGAAGCGAATCAATTTTTATTTTACGGTCATTTTCAATTTGCGCCCCGTCCTGTCTATATTCCAATCTGCGAAGCTGCGCCTTAATGCGAAAGGCTATTTCTCTCGGACTGAAAGGCTTTGTAATATAATCGTCCCCGCCAATCGCCAGCCCAAGGATTTTATCAACTTCATCATTTTTTGACGATAGGAAAAGAATAGGGCAATGCGTAAAGTCCCGAACTGCTTTACACGCTTCGAAACCGTCCATTTCCGGCATCATAATGTCCAAGACAATAATATCCGGGGAGTATTCGCGGCTCTTTTGGACGGCCTCTTTTCCGTTATAGGCTTTTTTGATATTTGAAAAACCTTCCCGCCGCAAAACATCTTCTAAAAGGTCTGTGATGTCTTTTTCATCATCGACCAACAATATTAAAGGTTCAACCATTCCGCATTTCCTCACTTTCATTGTTTTTTATACGCTTGTCTATGGACTTTTCTATATCAGCCATACGTTACCGCTCTCGTTCGCGCTATCTGTGACACAAACGTAATGACCGCCTTGCTTTATTTAGTAATTCTCCGAACGACCTCTTACACTAAAAATCATTGCCACTTTTATTGAATAAGGCTTGCGATATAAGACGCTACTTCTTTAGGTGGCTGCACCATGCCGTCTTTAATCCAGCAGCTTATGATACCGTTACAGCCATAAATACGGTAATAACACTCCCATTTTTGGCTGCCTTCTGGATCGTGCAGTATTGTATCCTTTAGTCTTGATTCCGCTTTTTCAAGGAAGAGGGCAAATATTTCTTTGAGTAAATTCCCGTGGTTTGTAAAGATAACACTGAACATTTCATAGTTATCTTTAATGGTCTGAAAAAGCTCAGTCAACAACACCTCAATATCGGTGCTGTCAATTTTGTCTATGACTTCCTGTGAAGTTTGCAGGCACTCTCTTTCCGCCTGCTCTATCCAGTCGTATGGATCCAGGTAATATTTATAAAATGTGGAACGGTTGATGTCAGCTAATTCGCAAACCTCTTTTACCGTGATTTTATTAATTGGTTTTTCCTTCAGCAACTGAATAAAGCTGTCTCGAATTACCATCTTCGTATATTCAACTCTCCTGTCTCTCGCCATTTCATTTTCCCTCAACCATCAAATTTCGTTTCAATTGATATATTTCCAACACGAATGCTTTATCTGTCTACAATCCGACATTTTGCTCAGAGATCAATGATTGTCTGAACAATCTCCATATAATATAATACCACATGGAGACAGAAAAACAACACTTGTTTATGAAACCATTCTGTCTCTCGAATCAGAGACAGAAAAAAGGGGGCATTACGCAATGAGCAGTCAGTCAAAAAGCATTCCCGCAGACTCCTGTCAAAGCATCAACGTAGAAAGTAAAATATTCCAAATCAAATTAACAGGATATCAGGGGAACGACATTCGCATCCGATGGCAGGATACAGGCGTAAGGAAGGTTGAGATTTCTGAGACGGGCGGCAGGCTGGATATCAGGGAAAGCGATCTGGTTACTATATATGGCGTGTTAGGCTTAATAGAGCTGACACGGGATAAAGAACTGACCATCGAAGTGCCGCAGACATTTGCCGGAGACATTATAATCCACGCAATGGGTGGAGAACTCGTTAAGCTTGACCATATTCAGACAAGCAGATTATTGGACATTCAAACGAAAACAAGGATGACTATATTAAATGCGGTCAAGGCGGAGTCCATAAGGATTGAGACGAAACATAGCGGCGGTATCCACGCCAATAATATTGGGTGTGAACAGGATATCACGTTAAGAACCGCGATGGGAGCAATTATCTGCGGCATAAGCGAGCCGCCAAAAAACTACTCAGTTAGCTGTTACTCCAGACGCGGGCGGTGCAATGTGCCATTAACAAATAGTATCGGCATCAAAACATTGAACGCTGAGTCGGTTTCAGGGAACATAAGCATACAGTTTATGGATGCCAAAGGATAATAAGTGGGGAACAAACATGCTGCTTTTTGAATATGGGTTAATTTTGCTATCCGCAATTTTAATCTCTAATATTATAAATCGTTTTGTGCCGGCTCTGTCGATGCCTATTATACAAGTTGCGTTAGGCGTGATCATCGCGCTGCTTCCGATTGAGTTCACCCTCCAACTAAACCCGGAACTGTTTATGGTTGTATTTATCGCACCCTTGCTGTTTAACGACGGCATAATGGCCGATAAAAAAACCTTATGGAAACTCAAAAATCCTATCATCCTGTTGGCATTCGGACTTGTTCTTTTGACTGTGCTGGTAATCGGGTATTTAGTGCACTTCCTAACACCGTCAATTCCGCTGGCGGCAGCTTTTGCACTCGCAGCGGCTCTGGCGCCCATAGATGCCGTTGCGGTCGGAGCTTTGGGCAAAAGGATAAAAATACCCCATACAATAATGGGGTTATTGGAAGGCGAATCTTTAATAAACGACGCATCCGGTCTGGTCAGTTTTCAGTTTGCGATTGCCGCAATGGTAGCAGGCGCGTTTTCGCTTATGTGGGCCGGAATAGAGCTTGTCATAATATCGGTGGGCGGGGTCATTGTCGGGCTGCTGTTTACCTACTTGAAGACCAGGTTTGTCAGATGGCTGCGTTCTCTGGGCATGGAAAATGTCACGCTGCATATTTTGATTGGAATATTGACGCCTTTTATAGTCTATCTCCTTGCGGAGTATTGTAAGGTAAGCGGTATTCTGGCCGTGGTTGCTTCGGGGATTATGCACTCGTTTGAGCGGGAAAAAATAAATCCCGAAACCGCAGGATTAAACATCTCGTCCAAAAGCGTATGGGGGACGCTGGTATTTGTGTTGAACGGCTTGGTGTTTTTAATTATGGGAACACAACTCCCCACTGCAATCGAAGCAATATGGGGCGTTCCGTCCGCAGGCAGGTTAAAAATAATTACCTATATTATCATCATAACATTGGCTTTAATGCTTATTCGGTTTTTATGGTCGCTGCTTACAATTAAAAAGGATGTTTATGAACCGGAAGATCGTCTAAGCAAGATCAAGGCCAGCCTGATCATATGCATGTCCGGCGTAAGAGGAGCCGTTACGCTTGCCACCACAATGTCGATCCCGTTCTTGTTGGGCGACGGCAGCCGGTTTCCTGAACGTGATTTAATAATTTTTATTGCCTCCGGTGTCATACTGTGCTCATTACTAATCGCCAATTTTATCCTGCCTTTACTCCTCGAAAAAGAATCTAGGATAAACATGCCTGCGTTTGAGACAGAGGCGTGTATTGAAATCGTAAACAACGTGATAACGCAGTTAAATAATCAGATTACCGAAAAAAACAGAAGCGCGGTATCAAGGGTAATCCGGGATTATTACCAAAGAAAATCCGATTTGCAGCGAAAGCAAGGCGGCAATCCGTTTGACAACAAGGAAGAAATCAATCTCAAAAAGATGATTTATGAGTGGGAACGGCAAAACACCAACACCATGCTGTGCAATAATGAAATTGACGAATTTACGGCACGGCGATACTTGGGCATCTTAGACAGATTGGAAGACAATATATCGAAAAGCGATAAAAATCCTTTTAAAGCCGCGAAGAAAAATATTAGTTTTGCTAAATATATAAAGAGATTCAGCGATAAGGAGCAAGACGAGGATGTTTCAAAAAGACAGTTTTATGATTTATACAGAGCCAACGACTTTTTGGTGCTCCAAAAATTAAAGCAGATGCGTGAAACCGATAACAGCCATTTAGTAAGTAAATATATATCTGATTATGAATTCTCTCTATCAATACAAAACAGCAGAGAGACGGCTCAAGATTTTGAAAGCATAGAAGCTGTGAGCGTTGAAGACATTGCCGCACTGGGTTTTCAAATTGAGCGGGATAACATACAAATGATGTTTGAAAATGGCAGAATTTCATGGGAGACGGCCAGGCAGATGCGCAAGAATATTTCTTTATTGGAATTACAAAATTGAAAGGGACTAACAGCCAAAGACGGCCGGAACTCTATGCCCGGCCGCCTGACTCGATTTATTTAGGCAATAACCCGTTTGCCTTTTCGCAGACTTCATAAATTTCATCATATTTCGCATCAATCAATGGCTCTACTTTTTGACTTCTCTTTAGGCTCATCGCTTTATAAACGAAATACGGAAGAATCCAACAGACAATACCGGGCAACCCGAAGATGATGCACAGCAGTATATTCGGCGGCCCAGCGGTAACGGCAAACACAGAACCGGCCAAAAAAGCACAGCCAATCAGCCCGATAATAAGAGAAGCTATCATGGCATTGGTCGTTTTGGATTTTTCCAGTGCCACGATTTCACCCACACAGGCGTCAAATTGACGCTGCAAACGAGTCAACTCCGCTTTATTCAATATCTTCCGGTCGCGCTTAAACTTTAGGAAACTGGAATTGATTCCGGTAACCACACCTGATTTTTCCTCCAGTTTCCAGCCGAAATTCTGGTATCCGTCAGCATAAACTGATTCCATATTACGGTCAACCGTGATGTCTTTATATTCGTAACCAACAAAATCTCTTGATTTGTTTGTTTCGTTCATTTCAGTTTCTCCTTTGTTATCTATATCATAGCTTTTATCCATCATTATATTACACCCCCTTTTCGTTTGAGAAGTGTTTGAGAAGTGTTGCTAAAATATTAATTTTGATTTCCGCTGCCCGATCCTAACGAATGTTGTAACCAGAAAGCCATATTTCCAATGGGCAATCCCATTATAGGGCGGAGATGTTTTTGTTTTGTTTTGATATTGTTTGAGAAATATTAATTTCAAAGAGGTAAGTGATTATACATTCAACTGCACAGTAAAAATAGAGCCTTTCCCGACCTGACTTTCCACCGTGAGTGTGCCGCCGGCTTTTTCAATAACACGGTATGCAAGGGCCAATCCCAAGCCGTTTCCCTCCTGGGAATGAGAGGTGTCTCCCTGGTAAAACTTATCGAAAATATGCTTGATTGTTTCATCGCTCATCCCGCATCCGGAGTCCGATATCGAAACAGTGATGGTATTTGTATCGGATGTTTGATTTAGTACGAT
>Ga0153944_1000304_pt1 | contig 21156 bp, 20 predicted proteins | sample TSNJ028MetaG_FD_104703 | JGI IMG/M metagenome (GOLD analysis project Ga0153944, IMG submission 104703) | Attine ant fungus gardens microbial communities from New Jersey, USA - TSNJ028 MetaG | ecosystem: Host-associated > Fungi > Mycelium > Unclassified | place: USA: New Jersey, Wharton State... | reverse complement strand
GGACATTTTGGCCGCAATGATCTGGATCTTTCATGGGAAAAGCTCGATAAAGCTGAGCAACTAAAACAGTATTTATCCGATGCAAGTCTCACTTTATAAATATTTTAGAATAATTTATGGGCGTTTTCCTAAAAACGTCCATTTTCGTGGTATAATATGAACACTTAATGGGGTATTATACGAGCTTGGTATTAATTTTTGACGAGAGGGTGGAAGCGGTGAAATTAAAAACACGCCTGATTATTTCATTTATGACCATTATTATCCTGCCATTTGTGGTTGCCGGATTATTTGTATGGGGACTGGCAAAATATCAGATCAGCGTTATAGAGAATAAATATGGTGTGACCGGAACAGAATACCGGAATTTTTTCCGGTCCGTAAATGTTTTGAATAACATGCCGGAAGTACACCAGTTTATCATCTATGCGATTATTGCCATTTTGCTGATCCTGGCGCTGACGGCTGTGGGTATGTTGTTCTGGGTCTACGGGGGGATTAGCCGTCCGGTCGGAAAGATGCAGGAGGCGGCACAGGAAATTAAAGAAGGCAATCTGGATTTTGAGATTATGCCGGAGAAAGATGATGAGCTGGGACATCTCTGTGTTGATTTTGAGGATATGCGCAAGCGGCTCAAGGATAATGCCGAGGAAAAGCTGCAATATGACAAGCAGAGCAAAGAGCTGATCAGCAATATATCGCATGACCTGAAGACCCCGATCACAGCTATTAAAGGTTATGTAGAAGGGATTATGGACGGTGTGGCCGACACGCCGGAAAAGATGGACAAGTACATCAGAACCATCTATAATAAAGCTAACGAAATGGACCGCCTCATAAATGAGCTGACCTTTTATTCGAAAATTGATACCAGCAGGATTCCCTATAATTTCAGTTCGCTGTCGGTGAAAGACTTCTTTAATGACTGTGCTGAGGAATTATCACTGGACATGGTTGGAAAGAATGTTGATTTTGGTTATTTCAACTATATTGAAGGAAATCCTAAGATCATTGCCGATCCGGAGCAACTCCGGCGGGTGATCAATAATATTGTTTCCAATTCGCTTAAATATATGGATAAAAAACGGGGCATCATTAATTTAAGGATTCGTGATGTGGGTGATTTTATCCAGGTCGAGATAGAAGATAACGGCAAAGGGATCGCGTCAAAAGACCTGGCCAATGTATTTGACCGATTTTACCGTACCGATGCTTCCAGGAATTCATCTCAGGGGGGCAGTGGAATCGGGTTGTCTATCGTTAAGAAGATTATCGAAGAGCATGGCGGAAATATCTGGGCGACCAGTAAAGACGGAGAAGGCACAACACTGTATTTTGTGCTTAGAAAATATCAGGAGGTACCAACAAGTGAGTAAGATATTAATAGTAGAGGATGAAGTTACCATTGCGGAGCTGGAAAAGGATTACCTGGAACTCAGCGGCTTCGGCGTGGAGGTGGCAAATGATGGTGAGACCGGTTTGCAGAAGGCCTTAAGTGAAGATTATGACCTGCTGATCCTCGACCTCATGCTTCCCGGTGTGGATGGATTTGAAATATGCCGGCAGGTGCGGGATCAGAAGAATACACCGATCATCATGGTATCAGCGAAGAAAGATGATATCGATAAGATCCGGGGATTAGGTTTAGGTGCCGATGATTACATGACCAAGCCGTTCAGCCCCAGTGAGCTGGTTGCCCGGGTGAAAGCCCATCTGGCCCGGTACGAACGCCTGATCGGCAGCACGGCAGAAGAAAATAAAGTGATTGAGATCAGGGGGCTTAAGATTGATACGACGGCCAGAAGAGTGTGGGTTAATGGTGAAGAGAGGACCTTTACCACCAAAGAGTTTGACCTGCTCACCTTTTTGGCGAGCCACCCTAACCGTGTATATACGAAAGATGATTTGTTTCGTGAGATTTGGGATATGGAGTCGATCGGAGATATTGCGACCGTAACGGTCCATATCAAGAAGATTCGGGAAAAGGTCGAATATGATACCTCCAACCCGCAGTATATTGAAACAATCTGGGGTGTGGGTTACCGCTTTAAAGTGTAATCTTAGGCAGAAATTCATTAAGAAATAAGAGGAGCAGGTATGATTACGAGTACCGCAAATGCAAAGGTGAAGCAGCTGGTCCAGCTGCAGAAAAAGAGCCGCAGCCGGAGAGAGCAGGGCGTCTTTATCATCGAAGGGAGCCGTATGTTCAGTGAGGCTCCCCGTGAGCGGATTGCTGAAGTGTATGTATCTGAAGGATATTACCATGGACATGGGGAAGCAGCTCTGAATGGTCTGAAGACGGAAGTGCTGGCTGACCATGTATTTTCTCATGTATCGGACACCAAAGCACCACAGGGGATTCTGTGTGTGGTGAAGATGGCAGAAAGTCCTTCCCCGGCGTTGGTGACCAGTCGGAATCCGTTTCTATTGATCTTAGATCATCTCCAGGACCCGGGGAATCTGGGGACCATCTTCCGGACGGCAGAAGCGGCAGGAGTGACCGGCATTATCATGAGCAGGGATTGCGTCGATATCTATAATCCGAAGGTGATTCGCTCGACGATGGGGTCCATATACCGTATGCCGTTTGTATATACAGATGATCTGGAAGCCGAGAGTAAGCGGCTAAAAGCAGCCGGCATCGGTATTTATGCTGCTCAGCTGGAGGGGAAGAGCAGTTATGATCAGGAGGATTACGGAAAGAAAACAGCATTTATGCTGGGTAACGAAGGAAATGGTCTGCGTCGGGAAATTGCCGAGCTTGCGGATACCTATATCCGGATTCCGATGCAGGGAGAAGTGGAATCGCTTAATGTAGCAGTGGCCGGAGCAGTGTTGATGTTCGAGGCTGCGCGGCAGAGAAGAAGGAAGTGATAAACATGAAACCGATCATAGATATGTCGAAAGAGTATGGCTTGGTATTAGAAGGCGGAGGAGCCAGAGGGGCATACCAGATTGGGGCGTGGAAGGCGCTCGTGGAAGCCGGGGTGAAGATAATTGCTGTAGCCGGTACGTCGGTGGGAGCCCTAAATGGTGCTCTGATATGTATGAATGATATTGAACTGGCTGAGAAGATCTGGAGTGAATTAGCTTCATCCGACATCATGGACGTAGATGATGACTGGATGGAGCGTTTCTTTAACCGGGAGACCAGCTTCAAAGAAGTTGTGCAGGAACTAAAGCGCCTTATTACGGAGGGAGGCATTGATGTCACACCACTTAAACAGCTTATCTGGGATGTGATAGATGAGCATCGGATCAGGAGATCCAATATTGATTTTTACCTGCTGACCTATTCAAAGACCGATCGGAAAGAACTGGATCTGAGCATTGAAGATATTCCGCCGGGATTATTGCCGGACTATTTATTAGCCAGTGCATACCTCTGGGGCTTCAAGAATGAATCTTTGCACGGGAAAAAATACATGGACGGCGGCATTTTCAATAATGTGCCTCTGAATTCACTGGTGGACCGGGGGCATGAGCACATCATCTCGATCCGCATCTACGGACCGGGAAGAGAGCCGAAGGTAAAGCTGTCGGAGAGTACGGTGCTTTATGAGATCACGCCCCGGGTTAATCTGGGAAGTATTTTGGAGTTCAGGGCGAAGCGAAGCCAACAGAATATAAAAATAGGTTATTATGATGCAAAAAGATTGCTGTATGGTCTAATCGGGCAAATTTATTATATTGAACAAAGCCGTGAAGAATGGTATTATGAAGAGAAAATAAGCACACTGACCGAGCTGGAAAAAGCAGAGATCGCATTTGTTCTGAAATTACCGCTGGGATATCCCCCGCAGGAACTTTATCTGGCTATGCTGGAAGCAAGTGCAAAGCAGCTTCGGCTTCCAAAGTATGCGATTTATAAAGAGAGAGAGCTGGAGGAGATCGTGCGGCGAAGATATGCACTATGTGCAGTGAAGGACGAACTGCCGGATTTTGTGCACCGCTTCATGCAGCTCGGAAAGGAAATCAGCATGAATTTAAAAGGACGCAGTTTTTTGACACTGAAGGATTACTCACCGGAGGAGATATTGTATCTTGTCAATCTGGCGGAAGAATTGAAAGCAAAGAAAAAGCAGGGGATTATAGGCAGTAGTCTGGCTGGGAAAAATATCGGCCTGATCTTTGAGAAACCTTCCACCAGAACCCGCTGTGCTTTTACCGTTGCGGCTAATGATGAAGGAGGATTCCCGACTTATCTTGCCGGGAACGAGATTCAGCTGGGGCATAAAGAGAGTATTGAAGATACTGCGAGGGTGTTGGGACGGATGTTTGACGGCCTGGAGTTTCGTGGTTTCCGCCATGATTATGTGGAAGCGCTGGCCAGATACAGCGGTGTCCCGGTGTGGAACGGACTGACCGATGACTACCATCCGACCCAGTGTCTGGCAACCTTGCTGACGATAAAGGAGCATTTGGGAAGACTGGATAATGTAAAGGTGGTCTATCTTGGTGATGGCCGCAATAATGTTGCCAACAGTCTGATGATTGGCTGTATCAAGGTGGGTATTGATGTTGTCATCTGTGGTCCGAAAGAACTGTGGCCGGCAGAAGAACTGTTGGAAACCTGCCGCAAATATGCTAAAGATTCCGGTGCTGATCTGGAAATTACGGAGGATCTGGACGGCGTAAAAGGCGCCGATGTACTATATACCGATGTATGGACTTCAATGGGCGAAGAGTCTAAGGAACAGGAACGGATCAATCTCCTGAAAGATTATCAGGTCAATGCCGGACTGATGAAGCGGACCGGGAAAGCGGATACCATTTTTACCCACTGTCTGCCGGCGGTAAAGGGCAAAGAAGTGACCGGGGACGTCTTTGAAAGCGATGCGTCGGTGGTGTTTGATGAGGCAGAGAACCGTCTGCATACTATTAAAGCGGTGATGGTGGCGACGCTGGGAGAGGAATAGATTGAAAGCGGAGATTTTGAAAAAACTGCGGGAAAGCAAAGAATATATTTCCGGGCAGCAGTTGTGCGAGGAATTTGGAGTTTCCCGCACAGCGGTCTGGAAGATCGTCAACCAGCTTAAGGAAGAGGGCTATCAGGTCGAGGCGGTGCGCAACAAAGGGTATCGCATTGCCGCCTGTCCGGACGTTATGACTAAAGATGCGGTGGGCAGTATGCTCAACACCTGCTGGGCAGGCAAACCGATCGTTTATTTTGAAGAGACCGATTCCACTAACAACCAGGCGAAAAAGCTGGGCGAGCAGGGTCGGGAACACGGTACATTAGTGATTGCCGAAACGCAGACCAGCGGAAAAGGACGCCGCGGCCGCAGCTGGGTATCTCCGGCGCAGGGGAACATTTACATGACCATCCTGCTGAAACCGGATATAGAGCCGGCCCAGGCACCGATGATGACGTTGGTAATGGCACATAGTGCCGCTCTGGCAATACGTGAGACCACGGGATTGGAAGCGCAGATCAAGTGGCCGAATGATGTCGTCGTAGAGCGGAAAAAGGTATGCGGGATATTGACCGAAATGAGTGCCGAGATCGATTACGTGAATCATGTTGTGATCGGCATCGGTATTAATACCAATATGCCTGAGATTCCGAAAGAGCTGCAGGCCAAAGCGACAACGCTGGCAAAGGAAAAAGGCCGGCCGGTCGAGCGGGCCCGGCTGGCGGCGGCAGTAATCAACCGGTTTGAGAAAGATTACGATATATATATGGAAAGTAAAGATTTGAGCAATTTTAAAGATAGCTATAATCAGATGCTTGTTAATGCGGGCAGAGAAGTAAGCATTCAGGAAGCGGGCCGGGAATATTGCGGACAGGCTTTGGGTATCAATGACAGCGGTGAACTTCTGGTGAAGAAAGAAGATGGCAGCATCAGGCAGATATTTGCGGGGGAAGTATCGGTCCGCGGCATCTATGGCTACGTATAGGAGAAGGAATAGTGTCAGACAGAATCGTATTGTGCGGAGCGAATTCGTATGAAGAAAAGTATTATTTAAATCCGGATTTTAATAATCTGCCGGATCATATTAAGGATGAACTTAAGATCATGTGTGTGTTATATACCCACGAAGTGGGCGGAATATTGACGCTGGTGTATGAGGAAGACGGCACATTGGCTTTTGATGTAACAGCCGCGGAGGGCGATCCGATGTTTGACGAGATCGGCAGCCGGTTTAAGATTAAGGAGCTGCAGCAGACCAAAGATGAGCTGCTGCTGTCTTTACAATTATACTATAGAGTATTCTATTTAGGGGAGGACGTATAATGTTGCTGGCGATTGATGTAGGGAATACCAATATTACGATCGGTATATTTGATGGCGAAGAACTTCTTGGAACCTTTCGTCTGACTACCAGTCAGATACGGACGTCGGATGAATATGGAATTGCCTTGTGTGAACTGATAGAACGAAGAGGTGTTGTACCGACTGAAATCAATGCGGTGATTATTTCATCGGTAGTTCCGGACCTGATGCACTCCCTTGGAAGTGCGGTGATTAAATATTTTGGCATTAGGCCGCTGGTGGTATCATCGGGAATTAAAACAGGAATCCGTATTGCTACCGACAATCCCCGCCAGGTGGGACCGGACCGGATCGTCAATCTGGTGGCGGCGCATGAGTTATACGGCGGGTCGGTGCTGATCATGGATTTTGGCACTGCCACTACGTATGATCTGCTGGAAGCCGACGGCACTTTCCGCTATGGTGTGACAGCTCCGGGAATCCGGCTGAGTGCCCGGGCATTGTGGTCGGGTGCGGCAATGCTGCCGGAGATTGAGATCAGACGACCCGATTCGATTCTTGCCAAAGAAACGGAATCCAGTATGCAGGCGGGGCTGGTGTATGGTTATATCGGTCAGACCGAATATATCGTTAAGCGAATGAAAGAGGAAGCCGGATTGACCGATGCAACCGTAGTAGCGACCGGCGGGTTGGGCAAGATCATCGTCGAAGGGACTGACTGCATTGATGTGTATAATCCCATGCTGACCCTTCAGGGTCTGCGCTTTATATATATGAAGAATAAGAGGTAAGACGGTAAGATGGAGAAGTTGACAATTGGCAGTGCCAGACTGGACAATACCTATATATTAGCACCGATGGCAGGAGTGACCGACCTGCCTTTTCGCTTGCTCTGCAAAGAGCAGGGAGCGGGACTGGTATGTATGGAGATGGTCAGTGCTAAGGCCATTCAGTACCGGAACCGGAATACTAAGGAGCTGCTCAGGATAAATCCGGCTGAATGTCCGGTATCATTGCAGTTGTTTGGCTCCGATCCGGATACCATTAGTGAGATTGCCAGGCGGATTGAAGAGCTTCCGTTTGCTATCCTGGATATCAATATGGGATGCCCGGTGCCGAAGATTGTGAAAAACGGTGAAGGCTCTGCACTAATGAAAAATCCACAGCTGGTTTACGAAATCGTGAGAAAAACGGTAAAAGCAATTGCTAAGCCGGTCACTGTAAAAATCCGCAAAGGATTTGACGACAGTCAGATCAATGCCGTGGAAATCGCCAGAATCATCGAGGAAGCCGGAGCAGCTGCGGTTGCGGTACACGGCCGGACCCGGGAGCAATATTATTCGGGAGAAGCTGATTGGGAAATCATCCGGCAGGTCAAAGAAGCGGTGAAGATTCCGGTCATCGGTAACGGTGATGTGGCTTCGGGAGCAGATGCTGCGGCGATGAAGGAACAGACTGGATGCGATGGTATCATGATCGGCCGGGCGGTTGAAGGTAATCCGTGGATATTTGCTGAGCTGATTGAATATGAAAAGACCGGAAAGGTTCTGTCGCGGCCGGGGCTGAGCGAGCGAAAAGAGATGATGCTGCGCCATGCAAAGATGCTGATCGGACATAAAGGAGAGTATCTCGGTATCCGGGAGATGCGTAAGCATGTGTCCTGGTATACCAGAGGGTTGAATAATTCAGCCAGGCTCCGCGGTGAGATTAATACGGTGGAGTCTTATGAAGAATTAGAAAAATTATTATCAGAAAAGCTGCAATAAAATTTGGCTGTCTTACATATACTTAACAAATGTCCCGGGAACTTTCACAAGTTCTGGTTATTTTCTTGACATTGCCCCGGCAATTAGGTATAATGTTGAAATTGTGAAACATGGGATATAGCAAGGCTTGTGAACCTTGTACTAATATGCGGTAATACACTATTTTTAAGGAGGAAGCGTAGAGAAAGATGGAAGAGAAGAAAACAATACTTACTTATGCCGGACTTAAATCATTGGAGGAAGAGCTGGAAAACCTGAAAGTGGTAAAACGTAAGGAAGTGGCGGGAAAGATCAAAGAAGCCAGAGAACAGGGAGATTTATCGGAAAATGCGGAATATGATGCAGCCAAAGATGAGCAGCGGGATATTGAAGCGCGGATTGATGAATTGGAGAAAATTCTTAAGAATGCTGAAGTTGTAGTGGAAGATGAAGTGGATCTGGAGAAGATCAATATCGGATGTACGGTGCTGGTGTACGATAAAGAATTTGATGAAGAGACCCAGTTCAAGATCGTTGGTTCTACTGAAGCGAACAGTCTTCGGGGTAAGATTTCTAATGAATCACCGGTAGGAAAAGCGCTTCTCGGCCGTAAAATTGGTGATGAAGTAGAAATAGAAACCCAGGCAGGAGTTATGGAATATAAAGTATTAAATATAGACCGTTCTGTTGAAGTATAAGGAGTGAGAAAAAGTGTCGGAACAACAAAAGAATGTCCAAGAACCGGATTTGAATCAACTGCTTAAGGTACGCCGCGAGAAACTGGCAGACCTGCAGAACGATGGCAGGGACCCATTTGTGATCACGAAATATGACGCAACCCATCATAGTGCTGATGTGAAAGAAAAATTCACTGAGCTGGAAGGCCAGAAGGTAAGTCTGGCAGGCCGTATTATGTCCAAACGAGTAATGGGTAAAGCATCATTCTGCAATATCCAGGATTTAAAAGGGAATATTCAGTCTTATGTAGCGCGTGACAGTATAGGGGAAGAAGAATATAAAGCTTTTAAGAAGATGGATATCGGCGACATTGTCGGACTAAAAGGTGAAGTGTTTAAGACCAGAACCGGTGAAATATCGATTCATGCAGCAGAAGTTACGCTGCTATCAAAGAGTCTGCAGATCCTTCCGGAGAAATTCCATGGCCTGACCAATACCGATCTGCGCTATCGTCAGAGATATGTCGATCTGATCATGAATCCGGAAGTAAAGGATACCTTTATCAAGCGTTCGCAGATCATCAAGGCAGTCCGTAATTTCCTTGATGACGAAGGATTTATGGAGGTGGAGACACCGATGCTGACGGCGAATGCCGGCGGTGCATCAGCAAGACCGTTTGAAACCCACTTTAATGCATTGGACGAGGATCTGAAGCTGCGCATTTCGCTGGAGCTCTATCTGAAGAGACTGATCGTCGGCGGGATGGAACGGGTCTATGAGATTGGACGAGTATTCCGTAATGAAGGTCTGGATACCAGGCATAATCCGGAATTTACTTTGATGGAATTATACCAGGCTTATACCGATTATCATGGCATGATGAATCTGACTGAAAATATGTACCGCTATGTGGCGCAGGAAGTTCTGGGCACTACTACAATTACTTATAATGGCACCCAGATGGATCTGGGTAAGCCGTTTGAACGGATTACCATGCTGGAAGCCGTGAAGAAATATACCGGGATTGATTTTAAAGAGATTAAAACCACTGAAGAAGCAAAAGCACTGGCTAAAGAAAAAGGCATCGAATTTGAGGATCGTCATAAGAAGGGTGATATCCTCAGTCTCTTCTTTGAAGAGTATGCGGAGAAGCATCTGATCCAGCCGACTTTCGTCATGGATCATCCAATCGAAATTTCGCCGCTGACCAAGAAGAAACCGGAGAATCCGGAGTATACCGAGCGTTTTGAGTTCTTTATGAATGGCTGGGAGATGGCAAATGCTTATTCCGAACTGAACGATCCAATCGACCAGAGAGATCGGTTTAAAGCCCAGGAAGAACTGCTGGCCCAGGGTGATGAGGAAGCCAACCGGACTGATGAAGACTTCTTGAATGCACTGATGGTTGGGATGCCCCCGACCGGTGGGATTGGCTTTGGGATTGACCGGATGGTGATGTTGCTGACCGATTCGGCGGCGATCAGGGATGTGTTATTGTTCCCGACAATGAAGAGTCTTGATAAATAAGAAGGCTGGGAATGCCTGATTTTAAAGGGTTTGTGGTGTTCTGGCAGAGATGAAAAAGTGGATTTGACACCAGTTTGACACCAATTTAGAAGCTAAATATAATAGACACTATTGCTTGTGGAAAGTGATAGTGTCTATTTTTGCATGTTCATTTATTCTAAGTCGGCAAAGAAATCCTGAATCTCCGCACCAAAAATAGTTTTCAATGCCATTAATTCACTGACCTTGATGTTCATGCGGTTGGTTTCAATTTTGGCATATGTACTTTTGGAAATCTCAAGTCCCATCAAGTGCATTTTGGCAATAACCTGTTCTTGAGTTAAATTGGATTGTCTTCTTAATCTCTGAATGTTTTGACCAATATCCATATCCGGCCTGATTTTCTGCATATCTATAACCTCCTTAAAAAATTCGCTATAAAGAAACTTTTACTTGATTTTAACCGTATACTCAATTATAATGTTTCGTAATAGCGAAATAATTCGCGATAAGGAAATATAAAGGAGATTGACATGGGATATTTAGAAGAAGCATTAAAAAGAGCAAATCTGCAATCACTAAGGGAATACCTGCTTTATGGTGTTAATAGTGAGGATCACACTGCTAGAAGTTATGAAATGCGTATTAAGAAGGCTTATAAGAAGTGGAGCAGCATAGTCTGCCAATATGATGATGCGGGAGAAGAATCAGAATTGTATCAGGCTATTAATGACGTAATATGTGAACATAAGCATGTTTATATGGAAGTGGGAATTCAGGCCGGATATTTATTGTCTAAAGATGTTCAAGAGAGTATCGATGCAGAACATAATTACAATAAGTATCGAGAGATGTATAGTTCTTTATTTCAAGATGTTACAAAGGCTATTGAAGAACTGCAAGAAGCACAGAAGGATGTTGAAAAGATTTACATTTCAAATAATGCAGAGGGGCAATAACAGTATAAATTAAGCGCAAAAAATTTGCGGAGGTATGCTATATCCTCTTGATTACCCAGCACAGGAAAGCAAAAGGCCTTGTCAAGAACTTGCCACGTAGTGGTGTGTAACATTCTTGACAAGGCTTTTTGTATTCCTGTATTTTTTGGGAGAGGATAGGGCTAGTCATAGAAATCATCAGGCGATCCCAGCGAGGAGGAGATATGCCCATTGTCATCCTGAGTCATTTTTGTAACGGATTCTTTTACATATGGGTTTAGACGTTTATGACCTTCTATAGTTTCACCAAAGAGGTCAAAGCTGAGATGATTGTCATAGCGGTCTAATATCTTTTGGAATTTCTGGAACTGGATCAGTTTTTTCAGGGGATAGAGATCGGATGCACTGCGTTTATCGCTATTCATATAGTCGTATATGTATGTACGGAGTTTGTCCAATTCATATTCAAGCCATTCATCTTCGTCAAGAGGGTTATCGTACTGTCCATGAGCTAACTCCACATTCAGACGTTCTTCACGTTTCAAGAACTCCATAATAGTAGATTCCATATGAGCAGTGCTGGTCAGCTCACCAGATAATAGCTCGTTAGGTGTGACTTGTAATGTCTCAATGATTTTCTCTAAGGTATCAAAAGTAGGATAATTAACTCCTCTTTCGATTTTGGACAAGCTTTGAAGATTAATTCCGATCTGATCTGCAAGCTCCTGCTGTGTTAATCCTTTTAGTTTTCGGATGGTCTGAATATTCTGACCAAGTAATTCATAGTTCATAAAAATACTCCTTTCAGCTCAATGAGCTTAATATAAATATAAAAATAGTATAAATACTATTGACAAATAAGCATAATGATATTATTATAGATAAACAGTTGATTAAGCCCAACAGCATTAATTATCACCAATAAATGAATTATAGCACAAAGGATTTAATTCTGAAAGGGTTATTTGGAGTTTCTAAGTTGTAAAGGCGAACTCTTGCTTTCCGCCGCTGTGCCGAAGGCGAAAAGCGGAAGGAAAAGCAAGGGAGGGAACGCCGCAGGCGTTCCAGCGGGGCGTATAAGTAACACCGCCCAGCGTATACTAAACTGGCAACAGAGAATCAGCCTAAAATCAGCTATTTGCAGACATTTTGAGGATGTGCAGAAAATGCATACAGGAAAGGGGATGGTTATATAGCCAAACGTGACAATGTGAGTATCAAGATCGATTACATCAGCATTGTATTTGATTTCGCTAGTGCGGAAGAGATAATATCCAAAATTTTAGAATTGCCAATAGATATTTTTTGTAAATGTCAGGCGAAGGTAAAACACAAGTCCTATCAGAGCTTGTATCAGGCGGGAACTATTAAGGTATATGGAGATGATAGAGCTACAGACGATAACCCGGAAGGGCTTGGCTGCTATCTGGTGTTAAGCGGGCAAGGATGCGACGATATTTTCCGGATACTGGATATGCATGGTTATTCATTCGGGGACTTCTTCGAGAGTTGTGAGCGGCATTACGGGAATCAATTTCACTTAACCAGATTGGATGTTGCTATTGATGACAGAAACGAAGTACCGTTCTTTACGCCGGAACAGATTAAACGAAAATGTGAACGAGAAGAGTTTATCGCCAACAGTAACACCTATCGGTTTGCGGAAAGTAGTTTTTCGGAGAAGGAGACTGCCAAAACCGTTTATATTGGGGCTGGGAAATCGAATCTGTCCTATCGCTTCTATGACAAGGATAAAGAAGTCAGTATGAAGTATCAGAAGTCATACGAGACGATTGGGAGCTGGAAACGGACAGAGATTCAATTGCGGGATGAAAAGGCTCATGCATTCGCATTAATGTTCAAAGTGCATCCACTGGATTTAGGGAAGTTGGCGTTTGACCTTCTAGCCGGGAATTTACGGTTTGTAATACCAGATAAGAAACAGAGCAATAAAAGCCGATGGAAAACCTGTCAATTCTGGGAGCGTTTTCTGGGAGCAGTAGAACCTTTACAACTTCATATGGAGACACCCCGGAAGACCCTTCAAGAGACCCAGAGATGGCTCAAAGAGGGTGGCGTATTATCAGCAGTAAAGGGATTCTGCTTCTTAGAAGAAAATGATGCTCTTGGTGGTTTGGAAAGCATAGGAGATATGCTCAAATCGGTAAAATACAGTTCAGTATTGGGTAACAAGCTGGTAGGACACTTAAGCAGAATAAACAGAGAGGATTTAATCCAGTATATCTATGATGATACGAAGAAAGGGGGAATTCATTGAAAAAAGAGGTTCCTGTATGGGAAAAGGCAAATTTAACAGTTGAAGAAGCGGCGGCTTACTCTGGCATTGGATTAAACAAGATCAGAGAATTATCGAATGATGAACAGTGTTCGTTTGTTCTATGGGTTGGAAGTAAGCGGCTGATAAAGCGGAGATTATTTGATGCCTATATTGAACGGGCATACTCCATTTAATCATACCAATACATATTAAGGAAAGAGCTGGAAATATGATAGGCTTCAGATATCGTATCATGGCTCTTTCAAAACAGAAGGGAGCAATTTATATGGCAGAGAGAAGAAAAGATTCAAAAGGCAGAGTGCTAAAGGATGGGGAAAGTTATAGATCAGATGGCAGGTATCAGTACCGATATAGTTTGGGTGATGGTAAACGGCATACAGTCTATGCGGCTACACTTGCGGATTTGAGAGAAAAAGAGAAAGTAATACAGCGTGATCTGATGGATGATATTACAGCGACCGCTTGTAATATAACCCTGAATCAAATGTTTAAACTGTATATGTCGGGAAAGTCTGAGCTGAAACAGTCTACTCGTACTAATTACAATTACATGTACAAGAAATATGTGCATGATACATTGGGACAGAGAAGGATATCTTCAATTAAGTTTTCTGCGGTTAAGAAATTCTATATATCGTTGATTGAAGAAAGAGGTTTCAAACCAAACAGCATGGAGATTATCAATACGGTGCTTCATCCAGTATTTACACTAGCTGTCAGAGATGGGTATATTAGAACTAATCCGGCAGCGGGTGCTATGCTGGAAATTAAGAAGGGGCATAACTGGGAGAAGCCCAAACGCCACGCACTTTCGGTACGTGAGCAGGAGCAGTTTATTGGATTTATAGCTAAGTCGAAAACGTATAGTCACTGGCTACCGTTGTTTACAATGTTTCTGGGGACTGGTTGTAGAGTAGGTGAAATCGTTGGCTTACGGTGGGAGGATTGCGATTTTAAGAATCAGATGATATCAATTAATCACAATATGGTTTATCGTCAACAGGATAATGGCAAGTGCGAATTCCATGTAACTACTCCAAAGACAAGTTCTGGTGTACGGATTGTGCCGATGTTGGAGGAAGTGCGGAAAGCATTATTGCAAGAGCGTGAAAAACAGATGGCTACTGATTTTAACGAAACGGTTATTGATGGCTATAGTGGCTTTGTATTTACCAATAGATTTGGCTATATCCATAACCCGATGACAATTAATCGTGCAATTAAGCGAATCATTAGAGATAGCAACAAAGAAGAAAAGAAATTGGCTGAAAAAGAAAATAGAAAACCACTTGCAATTCGAGATTTTTCAGTTCATAATTTACGTCATACATTTTGTACGAGATTTTGTGAGAATGAAAGTAATCTGAAAGTCATTCAGGAGATTATGGGGCATAGTGACATTACGACGACAATGAACATTTATGCCGAAGCAACTAATGAAAAGAAGAAGGAAGCATTTTGCAATCTGGAAGGGAAGATAAAGATTTCGTGATATGCTTGTAAACAGAAGAAAGGGGTAGGATATGCCAAAGAAACCAGTTAAAGAAACAATAAATGCTAAAGGTGTAAAAATTAGTATTTACACAACGGATTTTGAGAATGAATATATTTCACTTACGGATATTGCAAAATATAAAAGTGATGCTCCTAACGATGTTATAAAGAATTGGTTAAGAAATAGAGATACCATTGAGTTTTTAGGACTATGGGAAAGTTTACATAATTCTGATTTTAAACCCGTCGAATTCGACGGGTTTAGAAAACAGGCAGGACTAAATGCTTTTACTATGTCACCGACAAAATGGATTGAAGGAGTAAATGCAATTGGACTTGTCTCTAAGTCCGGACGTTATGGCGGCACATATGGGCATTCCGATATTGCGTTTGAATTTGCTTCGTGGATTTCAGCAGAATTCAAATTGTATATTATCAAGGATTATAAGAGATTAAAGAAAGATGAAAACAGTCGTTTGTCACTTGATTGGAATCTTCACCGGGAATTGTCAAAGATAAATTACCGTATACATACAGATGCAATTAAAGAAAACTTAATTCCACCTGAATTAACGAAGAGTCAGGTCTCTATGAAATATGCCAGTGAAGCAGATATGCTGAATGTAGCTGTATTTGGGATGACGGCAAAGCAGTGGAGGGAAAAGAACCCTGATAAGAAGGGCAATGTCAGGGATGATGCAAATATAAATCAGCTTTTAGTGCTGGCGAATATGGAGAGCTATAATGCTATTTTGATAGAGGAGGGGAAGAGTCAGTCGGAACGGCTGGTAGTTATTCGTGATTCAGTGATTAAGCAGTTTGAGACATTAGAATCTATTGCGACTAAGGGAATATCGCTTATAAAGCATAAAAAAGAATGAAAGTAAAAATTTTATTGAATTAGCACTAGGTCAAAAGTCATAAGACTAGGACTCCAATATAGTAGGGGTACTAGTCTTGTCGTTTTGTTTGCGAAAAATGTCGAAAAGTACATATTAGTAAAGTGTATTATTTACCATATGGTGGGAATGGAGTATAATGCATATAGGACAAGGGGGAAAGCAATATGTGTACGTTAAACGATGAGACTAAAAACAACTGGGATGCCACCAATAGTTGGAGTGGTTATAATTATCAAGGAAAAGTGGCACTCTTTATGACTATCAAAAAGATAAACCAATTAATTTCTGTTGGTACAGAGTCAGAAATAGATAAGTATTCCTTAGAATTAGAATGGGTAGAAGATTTTTCTATTGTAAAAGAAGAAAATCAAAAACGAGTATATGAGTCTATTCATCAGGTTAAGGCAAAAGCAAATAAAAGAGTTTGGGATTATGAAGACGCGATAATAAAGTTATTTCAAAAAGTAAAAGAAAACGATAGTATTGGGAAGGCATATTTACATGTTATAAGGGAACTTGATTTGGAAGGTAAGGAATGGAATGATAATGTAATACAGATGATTAAGCAGGGAACCCAAATCAAGGAAAGCTTGAAAGCTTTTGAAGAATACCGAAATGCTAACAATGCTGATAAAGAAGCTGCCGTAGAGAAAATAAGCAAACCTGGCAGAAACTCAGATATTAACATGGTGGTGATAGAATGTAATAAAAAGAATTTCAATTATAAGAAAATAACTATTGAAAATATAGATGCAATTTTAGATATAATCATTCAAACAACTGGAGAGGCTTTGTCACTATGCGTTTTAGGGATTTCAGAAGAAATATTAGATAAAATAAAACTTTATTCATATACGGACACACAAGAATACTGCCCATTGAATGAGATTGACGAAAAGATAAAAGCGGAAATAATTGAATATTGGAGGGTAACAAATGCCCATGGGTGGAAATTAACAGATCAAAACCTTGCCGAGCAGATATTCCTGTGTTTGCAAGGGTTAATTGATAAGCATGTTACAGAAAGACATATCAACTATAATAAGACGGAGCTACGTGATATTGAATTTGTTGAATTTATAAAAATATTGAATAGTGATAACCCGACTAAGAGATGTGAAGCGTATTATTTATACTTAGCTAAGAGAACCCTTATACAATTCTGCGAAAGATATCATGAAGAATGTTATGAAGAATGGGATTCTGAGCAACAACGAGAAGGAAAATGTAAGCAGTGTGAAATAGATAGGTTATATGATCAATTACTAGAGATGCCGGAAAAAGAGATAAAAGAATTTGTTTACTTATTGAATCCAGACGTTCAGGGAGATATTGATGAATTGGGCTGGGTAAATTATTGTGAGAGGCTGAGAATAAATAATCCGTTCCTAACAGGAATAAGAGATATTGAACAAACATATGGAGATAATACGAAATTTGTATCATACACTGATGCACAAAAAAATACGAGTTTGCTTACGGCTATTAGGCATGATGATACAAATAAGGCACTGATGAGGGCATGTAGGGGAATAGTAACGAACCCAAATCTTTATCAGGTGTTAATGGACTATAAATGTTTAATCAGTAAAGGGCTTGAAACTGATTCTGTATATAATGATGCCGGTGATATTTTGAAGGAATACCAAATTGAAGAAGATCATATATATCACTGCAGGAATTTAAAAATACAGTCATTAGAAAATAAAATTGACGAGCTTAAGGGGGGAATATAAAGTGATAAATGTAATTAAGAATGTCTTATGCAGCTGTAATTATCAATATATTGAAGAGACTAATGTTAATCATCACGATGATGAATTTCAATTATTTGTATTTAGGAGTGAAACGACGCAGAGTCAGGTGTTTCTTGTGCTATCAATTAAGGAGTCACAACTTTTAGAAATAGGATTTAATAATGATTTTATGATTGATGTAGTAACCAGTTTTAAAGAAACAACCATATATAAGACGGAAATGGATAAGAATACATCTCTTGTTTTTGGTGTGGAAAGAGATATATCATCAACTAAGTTAAATAAAGTAAGAGTGGAAATCGAGGACGATCCATATTATTTTAAAAAATATGTCTTTTCATTTACTGAAGCGGAGGCAAAACAATTCTATCAATTAAGTAAGCAATATTCATTATCGGATATAGAAGTAATACAAAAATATATTCTTGATACAAAGAATTTTACTGAATTCAAAGATAACTATGAAAATAAAGAAATATATCGAATGATATCTGATTTGCTGATAAAAATTCCAGTTATCCCTATATCTTTTCAGGAAAAAGAAAAGATAAAAGCAGTTGAGCAATATATGGAGGAAACAAATACATATGAGTCGGAGAAAATGAAGAATTTAGATAATATAATTACAGAGTTGCTTGGTTCGGAAGAAACCGAAGAGGAAGATGAAAGTCTAACAGAAGCCCTTTTAGAAATGTGGGATATTAAACTTTAAACAGGAGACCAGCTATGAATAATGTATTTATTGAAAAGATATATTTAAAAAACTATAAACTATTTGAAGATTTCACTTTAAATTTTTCGGAAGGATTAAATGTTTTCGATGGCCCAAACGGGTACGGGAAAACAAGTATTTTTGATGCAATTGAATTTTTGGTAACTGGTGATATAAACAGGGTCACTAATTCTAACGTTTTGCACGGTAATTATAGTTATCAGAAAGTATTTTTTGCAAAAGATTCTAAGAAAGATGTAGTGATTAAAGCGCAATTCAGGTCTGATGAAGGAAAGTTCATTCTAGTAAAGAGAGTTGAGGGATATGCCGGAGAATCAGGGAGTGCTGACATTAATCCAAAAAAATTAAAAGAAATAACGAAAACTTATGTTTTGCCGGATTTTGATTATGTTGATTATGATGAGGAATATTGTATTGATTCAGAAAGCTTAATCCAAATTCAAGAAAAGTATTTTGGTGCAATGTCTCAAAATTTGTATGCCTTGCTTTATTATGTTCAGCAAGAGGATAGGCTAGACTTTTTTAAGAATACTGAGAAGAGTAGGGTAAGCACCATTGATACGTTGTTTCAGATTAAAGAAGAGAAGGATAAACTCAATAACATTAATCATGCAAAACAAAAACTCAACAAACTAATTAAAAGGTTAGAAGCGAAAATTGCAGATATCAGAAAAGATATAGCAGCAGAATCTGAGAATATCCCAGGCAATGATGTGAAGTATAAAAAACTTTTACAAAGCAGTGTTTTATGGGACGAGGAGAATCCCAATATTAAAGATAAACAGATGTTAGATGAAACATTACAAGTATTAGACGGTCTAAAAAATGTTTTATCAAATTGGGAAAATTATAAATCTGATATTAAGAATCAAAAGTATAATATCTTTTTAAGTAGCGAGAATATTGATAAGCAATTAGAAGCGTACTGTTTGATTCAGGAGATTAATCAGAAATATGATCAATACGCAGAAAATAAATTGAAGATGAAATTTTTACAGGATGAACTTCAAAAAGTAAAAAATGCCAATTATACTGGTATTAACTTTGAAAAGCTGGGCAATTATTTGGATAGGGGGGATATATGCACCGAAATTAATAATAAAGTTGATGAGTATAAAAAAATGAAGGATACCTCTGCAGCTACGCAAAATTCTATAAATGAGTTATTGCAAGTACGCATGCAATTAATGAAATCTAATCAAGAAAACATAGATTATGGTGATTCAAAATGTCCATATTGTGGACACGACTGGGTGGAGGCAACAGCATTATCTAATAGTATTGAGACTACTACAGTGGAAATCAAGGCTCTACTAGGAACTGTAGGGAAGCAAATGAATGCTACGATAGAAGAAATCAGAAAATCCGTTGAAGCAAATTTGCAACCAGTAATGATACAGGAAATGAATAACATGAATCAAGATAAATTGTTGGTAGCATTTACCCAATTTGAGGAAAGTGACTTAAAATCAAAGTATGAGTATGTGAAAAAATTTGTTGATGATAATAAGATTTCATTTACTATTTTAGATCAAGAGAATCCAATAGAAATTATGAAGAGGCAGATAATCAATGCAAAAAAGGTTTTACCAGAAGAATATTACCAAAAAAAGAAAGAATATCAGTTTGACAGTCTGATGAGCGACTATTTTGAAAATATTGAAGAATTTAAAGAGATACGTAAAGAAGAAATAATTGAGAAAGAAAAATATCTGAAATATAATTATGGGTTACAACAAAAAGCGAAGTTAGAAAAAGTAGAGGCACTAACTGAAAAGAAAAATCGTCTTAAAAAAGAAATTGATAAGGCACTTGCTTTATATTCTAAGGAATGGAAAGCAAGTATAAGCAGATATCAAGGAGAAACTATTTCAAAAATAGAAATTCCATTCTACATATATAGTGCGCGAATACTTCAATCATATCAAGCAGGACAAGGAATTTTACTAAGAGATCGTGGTGAGAAAGGAGAAGTAGATGCTATAAGATTTACGTCTCCTACAGACGAACATGATATATTATATATGATGAGTTCGGGTCAACTATCGGGTATTCTATTAGCATTTTCTCTTGCACTACATAAGATTTTTGCAAAAGATGGGTTGGATGTATTATTGATTGATGATCCAGTGCAATGTATGGATGATTTGAATATTGTATCATTTGTAGAATTACTGCGGACAGAATTTCCAGACATACAACTTTTAATTTCTACACATGAGAAGAGCTTTGCAAATTATATTATATATAAGTACAGTAAATATGAACTTCCTTTCATACGATGCAATCTTAAAGAAGCAAATAAAAATTAGATATTGAAAGAAAAGCGATCAATTAGTAAAATAAGCTGACGGGTTACTCTTTTTTATTAATAATTTGCGACAAAATGTCGTGATATGGTATACAGTAAATATCTGAACACCTTGAGAACTACAAGTTTATGGGTAAACGGTAAACCTTTAGTATTGTTATTCATGAATATTAAGGTTATACTTTTGAAGTTGTGCATAAACACGTAAATATATTCTACCATCATGTTTTACATCTGACACCATATCTGACACCATTTCCTCATTAAGTGGTGTCAGAATACGAAGATTTATGAAATCGCATAAACTGGAGGCGGCTCTAAAAATAAGGCTATAATGATATATACAAACTTACATACCAACCTAAAAACTAATCCCGACGATGAAGAGTCTGGATAAGTAAGAATCCAGTAAAATCAAGGGTTTGCAGGCTGTCAGAAAGGTCGAAAACGAGGTTTCTACAGCATTTTTACAGCAAATTTACAGCGTAATATGTAACGATATGTAATGATTCGCAGAGAGTAGCCTATATCCACAAAGAAAAGCCAAGTGGATTTTCAAGAATTAAATAGGATTT
>Ga0153944_1000303_pt1 | contig 21176 bp, 12 predicted proteins | sample TSNJ028MetaG_FD_104703 | JGI IMG/M metagenome (GOLD analysis project Ga0153944, IMG submission 104703) | Attine ant fungus gardens microbial communities from New Jersey, USA - TSNJ028 MetaG | ecosystem: Host-associated > Fungi > Mycelium > Unclassified | place: USA: New Jersey, Wharton State... | reverse complement strand
GGAAGTCATGGAAGCACCGATGGCAAGAATCGCTGCTGCAGATGCTACTGCAACAATTTTTGTCTGCTTTCTCATAATAATAATTCTCCTTTTTTGTTTTTTTAAACTGTTTGAAACTCCTATGTTACATTACGAGATGATCATACTTCCGATAATGTAAATTATTGATAGTTAGTAAAAGGGCAAAAATTTTCATTTATATGGTAAAATTAATAAATTATTAAAGGTTTTCCAATTCTTTTTCATGCCCATAAGTTGCGGAAAAGCTTGTTGAATGGTATACTGTATTGAGGTTTGCTGCGCTTTGGCGAGAGATAAATTGATGGAGGTCTTACGATGGCTAAAATAAAGACTAAGACGACAGGGTATAAAGATGGTTTTGTGGAGACATGTTCCGCTATTATCAGCGGCGTGATTAGTGTTTTTTTATTAATATTGGTGATGGTTTTCCCTCTTGTCTACCATGATTCCTATTATGATATCTTAGAGACGAAATACCGCTGGTATTATGGGACGGTGGTTGCGATGCTGGCAGTGGTGTTGGTGCTGGCCATCATAATGCTGATTATTGACCAGATGGAGAACGGGGGCAGGCATGCGGCCCGGTTGTTTGCGAAACTGCATCCAAAGAACTGGCAGAGCACATTTTGTGCTGCGGATGTTGCTGTGATGCTATTCTGGCTGGTGCTGGTGGTTTCTACTTTACAATCAGAGTATATGTATGAGTCGTTTTGGGGAAATGAGGGGAGATATTCCGGGCTTTTCTTGTTAACCTTGTATGTGGCTGTCTACTTTGTTGTCAGTCGTTTTTGGACGGTGAAAGGGTGGGTTCTGGAAGCGTTTTTGATCAGTGGGCTTATTGTATGTTATGTTGGCATCACAGATTATTTTCAGCTGGATGTATTGCATTTTCGGAGCGGCATTAATGCGCTTCAACCGCAGCAGGCGACGATGTTTACTTCTACAATGGGAAATATTAATACATATACAGCTTATGTTGCATTGATTATGGGAGTTGCGACCGCGATGTTTACAACGGCGAAGAAGCCGGGAAGAGCTGTCTGGTATTATATATGTATGGTGATTGCGTTTTTTGCTATTATCATGGGGTGTAGTGATAATGCATATCTGGCATTGGGGGCCTTGTTTGCTTTTTTGCCGCTGGCACTTTTTCAGAGTCGGATGGGAATCAGGCGTTATCTGCTTGTGGTGGCAACCTTTAGCACGGTAATTCAGTGTATTGATTTTATTAATCAGGCATACTCGGAGATGGTGATTGGGCTGGACAGCTTATTTCGGGTACTGGTTAATTTTAGTGGATTGATGTATGTGGTAGTGGCTTTGTGGCTGGTTTATCTTGCGGTTGTAATAATCGATAGAAATAATCGGGAAGCAGCAGATGAGATGGGACCGATTCCGGTTCGCATATGGTCCGGATTGCTGGTGACTGGGATACTAATCGTCTGCTTTATGCTTTATGATGCAAATGTAGCAGGGGGGGCTGATAAATATGGCGCCTTGGGCAATTACCTGGTGTTTAATGACAGTTGGGGAACCAACCGGGGATTTATCTGGAGAAAATCCGCGGAGATATTTCGGGATTTCCCGGTACACCACAAGCTGTTTGGGTTTGGGCCGGATACATTTGGGATTTTGACAACGGCTAATTTTCGTATGGAGATGGTCAATGCGACAGGGCAGGTGTTTGATAGTGTGCATAATGAGTATCTGCAGTATCTGGTGACGATTGGGGTGTTGGGAGTGGTTACGTATTTGATGTTTTTGTTTTCGGCTGGATTCAAAATGTGTAAATCCCTTTCATGGAATCCGTATGTTTTAGGTTGTTTGTTTGCTGTGCTGTGCTACGCTGCTCAGGCATTAGTAAATTTAAATTTACCGATTGCCACACCAATTATGTGGTTGTTGTTAAGTATCGGGATGGCAGCGTGTAGAAAGAAAGATTGATGTAAGTCAGTGATTTTTTGAACAATGCAAACAATTGATAAAAGTGGCGTTGATTGTTTCCGGCGCTTCTGAAATAGTTCCTCTTTTTTATAATATGCCAATTCGTACCATTGATTTATAGGCAATGGTACGAATTGAATGAAATCTTTTTTTTAAAATGGTCAGGCATTTCTTGTAATGTCTCTCCGGAAACGCAAAACAACCGATGGCTATAATATTGTCTGTAAGGCCGTGATAAGTCTGGCAACTATCTGTTATCAGATAATCCTAAAAACCTTCCCGCATTCCTTAGAATGATAGCCACCTCGGGTTTGCTCATATTGGAAAAGAACCATCAGGGATAATCACTAAGCTGGTTCGCCATATATACTCACATCCAGCTTTTGGCGGTGGTCTGCTGCTTCGGTTCATTAAGTCCTGGCACTGGTCTCATTGCAATGGATAATAATAGCGTAACAGTTCCTGTATAATTTTTTTAATTATCTGCCATGCTTTATTTAATATAAATGATACAGAAAACCTTGAGGAATATGGAGCATCTGATATTTGCAAAAAACTCGGAACTAATTCTCTTTATTTAAAAAAAGTAGGGGATTCTGGCAAGATTTGTTATAATTAAGAAAATATTAAACGTTTTCCATTTCTTTTAGAAACGTCCAAAGTTGCGGAATAGGCAGATTGATGCTATACTGTAATGAGATTTATAGTACATGAGTTGTCAAAAACGGGAAGTTGAGATGTGTGTTATGAAGGATTCCAGAGAAAAATACAAGCGCTTAATTAAACTGATATTTTCATCTGTTTTGATACTTGGGCTTGGTTTGATCTATTCTTATGTTTGGATTGGATATTATAATCGATATATTTTACAAGTTCCTTTGCGTTTTTATAGAAGAGGTAACTGGGTTATTATTTTACTATATGTGTTTTTGCTTGTTTTTTTTATGAGCACTTATGGGGGATTTAAAATCGGATATTTAAAAAATGTTAATTTGATTTACTCACAGATAATATCTATTATATTTTCAAATATCTTTGTATATTTTCAAATAGCGGTTATTGATAAACGTTTTGTTAGCCCTGCTTATATAATTTTGATGACATTCGCGGACATTATGTTTGTTTTAATATGGACACTGCTCTTTCAGATGGTGTATAAAAATATGTTTCCGCCAAGGCGGATGCTGTTTATTGCTGGAGACAGACAGGATTATCATTTGCTTGATAAAATCAATTCAAGAGAAGATAAGTATGAGATTTGTGCTGCGATTTCGTATCACCTTGGATTGATGAAAATCAGTGAAATGATTGAAAATTACGATGGAGTTATTGTTGGTGATATGCCATCACATGAAAGAAACCAGATTCTCAAATATTGTTTTAATATAGGCAAACGCACTTATAGCATACCAAAGATATCAGATATATTATTGAGAAGCTCAGATGAATTGAATTTATTTGATACTCCGTTACTTCTGTCGAGAAATATTGGTTTATCGGTAGAGCAGCAATGGATAAAAAGGCTGGAAGATATTATTTTGTCTGTGTTGATGTTGATTTTGTTTTCTCCAGTATTTTTGATAGCTTTTATTGGAATTAAGTGTACAGACGGGGGACCGATTTTTTACAAACAAGACAGGCTTACCCAAAATGGCGAAATTTTCATGATCTATAAATTCCGAACAATGGTTGTGGATGCAGAGAAAAAGACAGGAGCGGTATTGGCATCAGAACATGATCCGCGGATATTGCCCATAGGAAGAATTTTGCGCGCCACCAGATTGGACGAACTGCCTCAAATCCTTAATATATTGCGTGGTGATATGTCTCTTGTTGGTCCCAGACCTGAGAGACCTGGATTGGCTGCGGAAATTGAAAAGGAAATACCGGAATTCCAATATCGGCTGAAAGTGAAAGCAGGCCTCACTGGTTATGCTCAGGTTTATGGAAAATACAATACAACTTCTTATGATAAGTTGAAATTGGATTTGACCTATATTAGAAAATATTCATTGCTATTAGATTTGAAATTGATTATTATGACACCTAAGATTATGTTTTTGAAAGAAAGTACAGAAGGTGTTGGACATGATGGAAAGGCCGGATGAAACGGATGAACAAAAAGATTAAAGTGTTACATGTGTTGAAGTCTTCCGTATACTCAGGTGCAGAGAATGTCGTAATTACAATAATGAAACATTTGGCGGAACAGTTTGATTTTGCATATTTAGCGACAAAGGGTGAAATAGAGGCTGTTTTAAAGAAGGAACAATTATCTTATTATCTTTTAAAAAAGTATACACGTAAAGCAATCGGCAAAGTAATTCGGGAGTTTGAACCGGATATTGTTCATGCTCATGATTTTACGGCGACAGTGTTTTGTTCGTCATTGAGAAAAGATTTTTATTTGATTTCACATTTGCATTATGATCCGCCATGGGTGAAACACTGGAATTTGAAGACAATTTTATATGCCTGCTGCGACAGGAAAATCAATAAATTATTAGTTGTATCTCAAGACATGATTCAGGCGATGGTTTTTACTAAAGATTTAAAAATCCAACCTTCTAAAATATTTGTTATTAAAAATCCTTTAGATATTTGCCGGATAAAAAGTGGCGCAGAGGTGGAGGGATCAGATTGTTCTGGCCATGATGTGGTTTTTATTGGTAGATTTGTAGAGCAGAAAGATCCCCAACGGTTTATTCGGATAATTAGTAAAGTAAAAAGAGCAGGTTTAGTTGATATAAATTGTATTATGCTGGGAGAAGGAACTCTGCTTGAGACTTGCAGCAGTTTAATAAATGAATTGGAATTAGATGCCAATATTCAAATGGTTGGATTTCAACAGAATCCATATCGTTATATAAAAAATTCAAAAATACTCTGCATGACATCAAGGTGGGAAGGTTTTGGTCTTGTACTTGCAGAGGCGAATGTTTTGGGGGTACCCGCGCTATCCACAAAAACATCAGGTGCATGCGAGGTTTTGGGAAGAGATGCTTGGGAAATTTGTACCACTGATAGTGAATTTGTAGAAAAAATGACGAAGCTCTTGACAAAGGACATGGAATATCAAAACATCCAAAAAGTTGTGCAAAAACGTTCGGAGGGATTTGATAATCTTGAGGATTATATGGAACGGATAGCATTGATATATGAAGGAATGGAGGTACAGTAATGGATGTGGTTTATGCCTGTAATGATTCCTATATTAATCAAACAGTGATTTCCATGGTATCTTTAATAAAACATAATGAAAATGTTTGTATACATCTGGCAGCGGATGGTATTAGTACTGATAATATAAAAACCCTCAAAACTATACTAAGAAATTATGGAAGTGAAATAAATATCATTGATGCAGCGCCAATATTAGAAGAGATAAACTTAAATAGACAAGATAGACATCCAAGAACAATTTATGCTAAGTTATTTTTAAATCGTTTTATAGCAGCTGATAGGGTTTTATATTTAGATAGTGATACCTTGATTACAGCTTCTTTGGAAGAAATTTTTCAACGAGACATGAGAGAAGAATTAATTGCAGGTGTATTAATGCCTTATTCGGCCAAATTAAAACACGAGAGTAATTTGCTGCCTGAAGATAAGTATATATGTGATGGTGTTGTTCTTTTCAATATGAAATTGTGGAAAGAAAAAGGAAAAGAAGAGGTCAGTATTACCTATATAAATAAGTATGAGGGGACTCCCCCAATGCAGAGTGAGGGCACACTTAATTACGTATGCAGAGGTCATATCGGGGTTTTGGACCCAGAATACAATGTAATGCCCTCGATGCTTATGTATACAGGAGAGCAAGTTAAAAGGTTGTTTAAAGCATCGGTTTACTATAATCCTGTGCAATTAGAATCTGTAAAAGGAAAATACAAGATTATTCATTTTATGAATGAACTTTATAATCGTCCATGGTATGAATCTAGCAAACATCCGCTAAAGATGGAATACTTAAAAATAGAAAAGGAAATTTTTGATGGTAAAACTATATCCAATGTTAGTTTAGCAAGACATACGGCCTGGACTGTATGGTTAATAGAGCACTTGCCGTTTGTTCTAGTTGAAAAGCTATACCATTTAAAAAATCGGTTGTAATCATATGAAAACTGTAAAACTAATTAAGAAGTTCCAACGGGTAAAAGCAAATTACGGTTTTGCGACTGCTATTGGCAGGGTTTTTCATTTTATTGGTAATATAGAAGGTAGGAGAGCAAGACGATTGGACATAAAAAAAGCAAAATGTATGAAAGGTGATGTTTTGTTTATTAATGGTTGTCCGGTAGAACACCCTGCCAGGTACCGCGTTCTGCATCAAATGGAACAGCTTGCATTATCGGGCTTGATCAGCTCGAAGGTGTACTTTGAAGATATCGAGATTGGTATGGAGGCGAATTTTAAAACCTTTATTTTTTACCGTTGCGAGTATACGACCGAAGTAGAAGCATTTATTAAACGAGCAAAAGAACACAATAAGAGGGTGTGTTTTGATGTCGATGATCTGGTTATAGATACTAAGTATACTAATCTGGTGCCATTTGTAAAATCGCTTCTACCGAGAGACAAGAAATTATTTGATCAGAGTGTTGTATTGACGGGGAAAACCTTGGCTGCGTGTGATATTGCCGTTACAACCACTGAAGAACTAGCTAAGGAGCTGGGAAGGGTGGTATCTAAAACTCACATTAATCGTAATACTGCTTCTCAAGAGATGGTAGTTTGTTCCGAAATAGCATATCAAAAACATTGTCTTAAAGAAAAGGCAAACTCTAATCATATTTGGATTGGATATTTTAGTGGAAGCCTGACGCATAATAAGGATTTTTCGATAGTGCATAAGGCGTTGATAAGAATATTGGAAAAGCATAAAAATGTTGGATTATTGTTAGCTGGTGAGTTGGATTCTTCGGATGAATTACAGATATATTCAAATCGCATTGTAAAAAAAAATACTGTAGGTTGGCGAGAGCTTCCGGCGCTAATCGTAGAAGCGGATATTAACCTCGCTCCGTTGGAGGATACTTTGTTTAATCAATGCAAATCGGAGATCAAGTGGATAGAGGCAGCATTAGTAAGAGTGCCTACAGTCGCAAGTAAAATTGGTGCTTTTGATAGGATGATCGAAGATGGAGTAACTGGTATTTTATGTGATAATATCACTGATGTTTGGTATAATAAACTGGAATCATTGATCATAAATCAGAATAAGAGAAAAGAAATAGCGAATAATGCATATTCATATGTGATAGATAACTGCACCACCTCAGGAACAGCTGATGAATATAAGGATTTTATCACAAAGGCAATGGAGAATAGCGATGACAATTGAGAGAGATAGGCGTAACAATATGACGGCGGAAGAACAGGAGTTTTATGACCAATTTGTAATTGGAATGAAACAGGCAGAAGAGGATGCGTTAATGGCTACAACAAGAGCTGGCGGAATCCTGAATAATGAAAAAGAAGCTAAAACTTATGAGGATTATAAAAGTAGCTATATTTATTATAAGGAAAAGTATGAAGCAATCAGAGATGCTTTTTTTTGGCGAATAACAGAACCATTACGTCGTGTGGTAGACTATTATCGATGGAAGAAGACCGGGGTTCGGAAATTAGAAAATCCTGATGATGATAGTACTGCTCCGTCAAGAGTTGATAGAGGAAAAACTCTGATTGGAGTTCATTTGCATTTATATTATGAGGATTTATTAGACGAATTTTGCTGTTATTTCAATAACATTCCTGAATCCTTTGATTTGTATATTTCGTGCAAACAAAATGCAGATATGGAACGGATACGTAACAGAGCAGCTGAAATCCGCAATGTAAAAAAAGTGGTTGTTAAAGAGACAAAAAATAGAGGAAGAGATATTGCTCCGTTTTATGTTTTATTTAGAAAAGAATTAGTAAAATATGAATGTGTTCTACATGTTCATTCTAAAAAATCGCTGTATACCGGTGGCGAAAAGGCCGAGTGGCGCCAAGAAGCGCTGGATGGTGTTTTGAAAAATGAAAAAATGGTTGCAGAAACTTTGGAAATTATGCGGCAGAGGGATCCCAAGGCAGGTCTTGTTTTTGGGGAAATGACTCAAATGCTGCCACCTATGGCACTACATTGGCTTCGGAATGCCGGTCGAGGACGGGAATTGTTGGGGAGAATGCACATTCCCTTTGAAAATCGTATGCTGATTTACCCGGTAGGGAGTTTTTTTTGGGCAAAGATAGATGCTATCCGACCGTTGTATGATTTGGGATTTATATATGATGATTTTGATGAGGAACATGGTCAGATTGATGGTACATTGGCGCACACGCTTGAGCGTGTAATTGCATGTGTTGTTCAGAATCAAGGGTATAGTATGTATATCTATGATCCAGAAACCGGTCGTTATGCAATTGATAAAAGCTATAAATGCTTTCGGCAGTATTTTACCTATAATTCACAGAATCTTAGTGATTTATTAAAGCGAGAATATGATGTCATCACTTTTGATATTTTTGATACATTAATTACTCGGTTGGTTTATCAACCAGATGATGTATTTCATCTCATGGAGCGTAAAATTCGTAATATCTATCAAAAACGAGTAGATTACCTGGAGGTTAGAAAGGAAGCGGAGCGTATTGCGTGGGAAGAAAAAGGTGACTTTTGTAATATACATCATATTTATGAAAAACTCCCAGATGTGTCAAACTTTACGCGAGCACAGGCAGAAGAGTTGAAACAATTGGAAATCGATCTGGAATATCAACTTTGTATACCTAGAGAAGATGCTCGTGAGATTTTTATTAATCTGGTCACCGCAGGCAAGAAGATTATTCTAATCAGTGATATGTATCTGCCGGGGGATGTTATTGCTAATATGTTAGCGAAGTGCGGATATCAGGGTTACGAGGAACTATGGGTGTCTTGTGATAAAGGAAAAAGAAAAGATCGCGATACAATTTGGGATGATTTTCTTGAGCAGTATGGCAAATATCGGACGATTCATATAGGTGATAACCCTCATTCTGATTGTCAAATCATCGGAGATCGAAGACGGCAGTATTTGCTATTGTTATCTCCGATAGACGCGTTCCGCCTTTCAAAGCAATATGATAGGTATATGCGGTTTGTTAATACCACGGTAGAAAATTCATTAGTTCTGGGATATTTAGTGAATGCATGTCTTTTCAATTCGCCGTTTGCCTTGACCGAAAGAGGGATATCCAAGGTAAAAACGGTGGAGCAGGTATCAAAGGGGATTTTTGCACCGATTATGCTTAAGTTCATTGAATTTTTGCACCGGACTAGCAGAGCGGATGCCAGATTGCTTTTTTTAGCCCGCGAGGGATACTTTTTTGAAAAACTATATGTCAAGGCTTGCCAGGCGTTCGGTTGGGAAGAAAAAGAACATGTATATTTTTTGACATCTAGAAGAGCGACATCGGTAGCGCAGATCGAGCATTATGAGGACATTGTAGACTTATATAAGACTAAGTATTCTGGGAAACTGTCTACTTTACTGAAGGAACGTTTTGGTTTAGAGGATATAAAGTTAAATAAGGATTTCGATGTTGTATTACCAGATGATATTTCTAAAGTTTTAAGGGTCCTCTTGGATTATATACCGAATGTCTTACAAGTTGCGAAAAGTGAAAAGAAAGCATATTTAAAATATATTCAGCAGGTACTCGGTGAAGACAATGACTGGAGTAAAGTGACATTGGTAGATGTTGGATATTCCGGAACAATACAATATTATCTCATGAAGATTTTGGGAACTTCGTTAAATGGCTGTTATATGGTTTCTGGTTATGAGATGAAACCGGAACTGTTGGATGGAACATATCAAAGCTTATACACGTTTTGGAGATCCCGGATGTTTCTTAATACGCAACTCTTTTTGGAAGCTGTCACCGCAGCACCGCATGGGCAGGTTGTGAAGTTCCATGAAACCCAAGAGGGGGTTATGGAAGCAGAATTAAAGCCAGAGAGGGAAATATACGGCAAAAAAGCAGAAGAGATGCAAACGTATATTTTTGAGTATGTGGAATTGATGGGAGAACTGCTGGGAGATATTCAGCCAAGATTTGATAAGGCTTTAGCGGAGGTTATGCTTGGTGAGATTTTAAGGAAAGATCTTTTGGATAGTGGCTTAAGAGGGACATTTTCAGTCAATGATGGTTATTGCATGGATGGGGACTGGATATTTAATGAGGCGATTCATGATTGGGAGTTGCGGCGTAATAACAAAGAGGTAACAGTTTGGAAATATGAAAAATAAACGGGAATTTTCCGGGAGGAAATGGTTTTGATTAAGGAGATACTCAGCGAACGCAATTTGATATGGAAATTATCAAAAAATGATTTCAAAACTAAATATGCAGGCTCATTTCTGGGTATTATTTGGGGGTTTGTGCAGCCGATTGTTACAGTAATGGTATATTGGCTTGTGTTCCAATATGGACTTAGAGTGGGTAATTCAGGCGATATACCATATGTACTTTGGTTTGTGTCGGGTATGATACCATGGTTTTACTTTTCGGAAGCGCTAATGAGTGCGACAAATTGCTTACTTGAGTATAATTATTTGGTAAAGAAAATGGCATTTCGTATCGATATTTTGCCGTTGGTCAAGTTAATCTCGTCTTTTTTTGTACATTTAGCCTTCTTGGTTTTTTTGCTATTTCTATTTGGAGTATATGGAAGGATATCTAGCGTTAATGTATTCCAGATTATCTATTATATTGTGGGTATGATGTTACTGGTGTTGGGATTGTCTTATATTACATCTGCGGTTGTGGTATTTGTGCGCGATGTCGGGCAAATCATCAATATATTGTTGCAGATATTCATGTGGGCTACACCGATAATGTGGGAATATACCCGAGTTCCTGAACAGCTAAGATGGATTATATATGGCAATCCTATGTTTTATATTGTGCAAGGATATAGAAACGCTTTTATTGGCGATGGAACTCCATGGAGCAATCCAGGGCAAATGGCTTACTTTTGGTTATTGACGATAACATTATTGGTAGTAGGCAGAAAAATATTTAAGCGTCTGCAGCCACATTTAGCTGATGTTTTATAGTGGAAAAGGATAGATAAGCGATGGAAGCGATTATAAAAATATGTCACGTCAATAAAATATATAATTTATATGACAAGTCAATAGACCGCCTAAAAGAAATTTTGGGATTTAGAAGCAAAAAAAGGTATAAAGAATCATATGCGTTAAAAGACATTTCTTTTGAAGTGAAAAAAGGTGAAACAGTAGGCATTATCGGCACAAACGGTTCGGGTAAATCAACGCTTTTAAAAATCATTACCGGTGTATTAAGTCAGACTTCGGGTGAAGTTTTTGTGAGAGGAAAGGTATCTGCGCTACTGGAACTGGGAGCCGGCTTTAATATGGAGTATACGGGCATTGAAAACATATATTTAAACGGAACTATGATGAAGTATAGTGATAAAGAGATTGATGCGAAGCTTCAGAGCATTATCGATTTTGCGGATATTGGCGAATATATTAATCAGCCTGTAAAAACCTATTCTAGTGGTATGTTTGCAAGATTGGCATTTGCGGTTGCCATTAATGTAGAGCCGGATATTCTCATTGTAGATGAGGCCTTAAGCGTTGGTGATGTTTTTTTTCAGAACAAGTGTTTTCGCAAGTTTGAAGAGTTGAGGGATAAAGGCATCACTATTTTATTTGTATCCCACGATATTGAAAGCGTGAAAGCCATGACTTCCAAAGTATTGTGGATTGAACAGGGCGAGCAAATGATGTTTGGTGATAAACTGGAAGTATGCAATGCTTATTTGAAGTCTATGCTCTTGGAGAATAATACATTAGCCAGTGAAATGATAGATGTAGATAAACCGCAATATGAAATGCAGAAGTTAAAGATGGAGAATTATCCGTGGCTTAAATATCGGACCGGAGATCTTCTGCATGACCAGGTGAAGATAATATCTTGCTTTGCAGAGAATGAGCATGGAAAAATCGTATATGATTTGCAGAGCAATAAAAAGTACAAACTGTGTCTCATTTTTGAGACTGATATCGATATTCCAGATTGTATTGTAGGATATGTATTGCAAAATAAGAAAGGTGTTTCTATTATTAACAGCAATACTTTAATAATAGATCAGAAGAAAAACTTTTTTGCAAAGGCAAATTCGCGAGTAAGAGTGGATTTTCTAATCACCGTTCCAATGCTGCATACAGATGAATATATTGTGGATTTTGCTGTAGCAGGTGGCAAAAGTGTGATGGATAATGTGATGTATACTTGGTGCTATGGGGCAATGAATGTATATATTTCGAACTGTGGTGGGAATCTCGCGTTATTGGATGTTCTGACGCAAGTCAGTATCTATGAAGAGGTCAGGCAATAAAGTGAATAACAAGGAAGGAAATGGCTAAATGGGCAAATATGATGTTGAATTAGAACGGAGTGCTAATGATCCGCTAAATATTATGTTGGGTCAGATAAAAAGCGGTTCTACAGTCTTGGAGTTTGGGTGTGCTAGTGGCAGAATGACTCAATATATGAGCCAAAATATGGGCTGTGAAGTTTATATCGTTGAATACGTAGAAGGGGATTATGAGATCGCTAAAATGTATGCCGAAGATGGCGTTTGTGGTGATATTATGCAGATGGAATGGTTGCGGAAATTTGCCAGTATTCGATTTGACTATATTGTCTTTGCAGATGTTTTAGAGCACTTATCAGACCCGAAGACAGTTTTGCAGGCAGCTGTAAAATTGTTAAAGGAAGATGGGGTGATTTGGATATCGGTACCTAACATCGCACATAACGATATAATTTTAAATCTGTATCATAATAAATTTCAGTATACGTCTACAGGGTTGCTAGATAATACTCATATACACTTCTTTACCTACGAGCATTTATTGGAAATCTGTGATATGGCAGGATTGACATTATTATTTGTGGATTGTACTAGTGTTCAAACGGATTGTACAGAACAGCGGCTCATGAGGAAAGTTGAAGAGAGTGATCTGTTAGAATTGCTTATTGCCAGAGAAATGGGAGAAATTTATCAATATGTAGTTGGGGTTGTGCATAAAGATTCGCAAAGCTTTGCGGATATAAATTTAGAAAATAGAATGATTGAACATTTAAATCCTATTGAGCGTAAGTTTTTCTTTGATAAAGGCGAAGATTTTGATCAATACGATTATAAAAGATGTAAAGCTAATAGAAAAGAATCAAAATTTATTGAAAAAGTTGAAGTCCCATATGGAACGCTACGTGTCCGTTTCGATCCAGTTGAGAAAATTCCCTGTATTATCTATAATCTAAAGGTGTATTGTAGTAATGGTGAAGAATTGGAAGTTGAAACAAATGCGGATGTTGTAGGAAAGGAATATTATTTCAGAAATTATGATCCTCAAATTATTGTTACCCTTGATAAGCCGGTTGATTGGCTTGTTTTCGAAGGTGAAATCACCTATTCGTATGATATTATAACCGAAATTGAAACTCAGGGTAAGCGATTAAGAAAAGAAATAGAAGAACACCAAGCTGCAAAGGACTTAATTGCAAAACAAAATGTCCAGTTAACAGAGTTGTCGTTAAAAATAGAAATAGCTGAACGGATTAGGGAGAAAACTGAAAAAAAATTAGAATTGGAAGCGGAGGTGCTCAACAAACAGTATCAAAAACGTTTGGAGTTGTTACGGACGTATAAAGATGAGGTAATACAAAGTAGAGATAGCATAATCCAAAATTTACAATCGAATTGTGAAACCTATATCCAGAAGTATCAGCTTATTGAAGATAGTACATTCTGGAAGATTACAAAGCCAATTAGAATGATTCTGGACATGCTGAAGCGGAAAGAGGTGATGGAATCGGAGATTCCTGTGGCATTACCGGTTTCGGAATTCCAGCAGGGAGGCTTGGAAGAAATAGATTCTGTGATTAGTGAAGATTTGACATGGGATTATGATGCGTGTGCAGAGGAGAGTAGGACTCCACTGGTTAGTGTTATTGTGCCAAATTATAATCACGCATCCTATTTGAGAGAGCGTCTGGAATCAATCTATAGCCAAACATATGCTAATTACGAAGTAATATTGTTAGATGATTGTTCGAACGATAACAGTCGATTAATACTGGATGAGTATGCAAATGCTTATAAGGATCGGACTGTAAAGGCATATAATCAAGAAAATTGCGGCAAGGTATTTAAACAATGGGATAAAGGAATTGATCTGGCAAAAGGTTCGCTTATTTGGATTGCCGAGAGCGATGATTATTGTGAACCTGATTTTCTTGAGGAGATGGTTTCGCTATTCAAATATGACTCTGTTATGCTTGCTTTTGCAAGAAGCGTATTTATGCAAGAAGGCAGACAGGTATGGTCTACAGAGGAATATTTAAGTGATTTGCCCAAATTAAAATGGGGTAAAGCTTTTACAATGACGGCGCATAATTTGGTAAATGCCGGTTGGGGAATTAAGAATATTATTCCGAATGTAAGCAGTGCGGTATTTCGAAATGTTGGCGTGTTTTCGGAAGAACAAAATCCCATATGGGAACGGCTCAAATTGTGTGGCGACTGGATTTTTTATCTTAACTTGATTAAAGGTGGTTGCGTTAGCTACACGAATCAAACAACAAATTATTATCGGGTACATGCACAGAGTACCTCTTTGAATGTTCAAAAGACGGAAGAATACTATCGGGAACAATGTGAAGTATCTAAATTCGTGGTAAAAAACTATAATGTTGATTTATCAATGTTTGATTTGGTTCGATATAATCTGAAAGAGCATTATAAGGCGATTCAGTGTGCTTCTGATGGAAATGTGGTGGATAAGTACTATAGTCTTGAGGATATAAAGAGCGAACAAGAAAAAAGGTCGCCTAATATTTTAATGACTACTTTTTCAATGAAAATGGGTGGTGGAGAGACCTACCCTTTGTTTCTAGCGAATCAAATGAAAAGTATGGGACTGTCAGTGACTGTGCTTGATTTTTGTATGGATACTTATAATGAGCAGGTACGCGAACTGTTAAATGCGAATGTACCGTTGGTTGAAATGAAAAATCTGGATTATTTTTATCATGTAGTCACGCAACTGGGAGGGGAAATTATTCATTCTCATCATGCGAGTGTTGACGGTGCGATTGCTTCGTGGTTAAATGACCATTCAAGTATTCGATGTAAACATATAGTGTCTTTACATGGAATGTATGAAGCAATAGGTGATGAAGATTGCAAAAATACTTTGGAGCGTGTGACGAAAAGCTGTTCAAAATTCATTTATACAGCAGATAAGAATTTAACAAGTATAGTCAAATACGGCTATGAAGATCAGATTCAGTTAGAGAAAATGGAGAATGGACTTCCGGAAAAAGAAGTTCAGGCCATTGAAAGAGATACTCTTGGTATTGGGAAAAACGATTTTGTATTATGTCTGGTAAGCCGTGCATTACCGGAAAAAGGCTGGCATGAAGCTTCAGAAGCGGTGAAGCGTGCCAATAATCAAATAGAAAAAAACATCCACTTGCTCTTGATTGGTGATGGCGAGATGAAAGATCAGATGATGAATGAAAAGGCATCCTATATCCATTTGCTGGGAGCAAAAGCCAATATACGTGATTATTTTGCGATGTCGGATGTCGGCTTCTTGCCCACCAGATATCCTGGGGAAAGTTTTCCACTGGTTATTATTGATAGTTTGATGTGCCATAAACCTGTAATTGCAACAGATTTAGGAGAAATTAAAAATCAGATTTCAACTGAAGAAGGGGAATTGGCTGGTATTTTACTGCATTTAAATGATTGGAAGCTTGATATTGAGGAGATGAGCCAGGCAATCCTCAAACTGGCAAGAAGCAACGAACTATATCAAGAGTTGGTATTGAGAACGGAGAGTGCAAGCAAAAAGTTCAATATCGAACGTGTAGTAGATAGATATCTCAAAATTTACAAAGATGTGCTGAAACAATAAATTATGTGGGAGAAAAAGATGGAAACATGTGTAGTATTAGGGGCAAGTGGGTTTATTGGAAAAAATCTATGCCCAAAACTAGCTAGAAAAGTCCGTGTTATTGCGTTTGACCGCTATGTCTGTAAGGAACTGACGGGAATTGAGAATATTGAACAAGTGACAGGCAATTTTACGGAAACATCAGATTTTTCTCCATTGTTAAAGAATGTGGATTTCGTATATCATTTGGTTGGAACGGCATTGCCCAAAGATGGTTTTGATTATATTGTAACTGAAGCAGAGGAGAATGTGATACCGATGCTTCGCTTGTTGGAGCAAATGGTTCAATGCAAAGTAAAAAGAATTATTTTTGCATCTTCCGGTGGAACTATTTATGGTGAGCGTAGAGATGAACAATGTCTTGTTACCGACCGTTTATTTCCACAATGTACTTATGCGGTTCATAAACAGGTGATCGAAACATATCTGGATTATTTTAATCGGTGTACACCATTGCGATGTATATCGGCCAGACTAGCGAATCCTTATGGTATGGGCCAGGGCATCGAACGCCAACAAGGTGTTATTCCTATTTTTGCATATCATATATTACATGGATTACCGATTTCGGTGTTGGGTAATGGAACAAACAAACGAGACTATATTGCGATGGAAGATATGGTAAATGCATTGGTTTTGCTTGCGTTCTATCAAGGAGAAGTGAGTACGTTTAATATTGGATCAGGAGAAAGTCATTCCCTACTGAAAGTTATTGAGAAAATGGAACAGATATCAGGTCGTCGATTTATAAAAATTGACTATTCCCCAGACCGAGTATTTGATGTGAGCAATGTGGTACTCGACATAGAAGAAACAAAGAAAGAGTTATCATGGAAACCAGAGATATCTTTGGAGCAAGGTATTACGGGTGTAATTGAAGGATATACTAATTTAGAATAATAGTTATATACATAAAGAATTAGGAGGTAAAGGGACTGAATGAAAACAGATTATAGTGAAGAGTTTATCATTGTGAAAAATACGATTGAAAACAGTGGGCTATTTGATGTATCATACTATCGAAATGTCTATTATGATTTTGTCAAAGGTGAATCTGATTTAATACGACATTATATTCAGTTTGGAGCTGCGTTAGGTTTTGATCCTTCTCCCTTATTTGATACAAAATATTATATAGAGCAAGTGAATGGTTTAAGTGAAAGTGGTTTAAATCCCTTATACCATTATCTTGTATATGGTATAAAAGAACACAGAATCCCCTTCGTGTTAAGCAAAGATGAGCAGGTTGAAGCGATGGATTCGTATTTTAACTGGTGTGAAAAAATGCGTTTGGCAGGAAGGTCAAATTATAAATTATTAAAGGATATTCATGTGATTTTAAAAAGTGGCGAATTTGATACCGAGTATTATAAATCCGTATCGGGTATACCAAAGGAAGATACTAAACAGCTGATTAGACATTATATAGAGCATGGTATGTTTGAGGGATTAAACCCTAATCAATTCTTTGATACAAGATATTATGTGAATCGGTATGCAAAATTTAATGATATGAAGAATCCATTTGTACATTATCTCAAAATTGGCAGAAAAAAAGGGTATCATGGATTTAGTATAGGACAAGTTGAACATTTAAACAGTAATTACAAATATATGAGATATGCCTACGAGCAATTGAAAAATTCTTTTGGAATTATTAACAAAAATTTTTTGGCAGCCCCTATTTCGGGATTGTTGATGGAGTATACCATAAATAATGTAAAAGGAAACCTGGTTATTAAATCATTAGCAGTAATTAATTTAATTGTCTCGGATGGAAGAATTCAAGAAATTCAACGTATGGTAGATGAGATAAAACGAAAAAATGCTGTATTTGAGGTGAAAGTCATTTCAAATGAAAATCGGAAAGAAACTATTCCAGCTGGACAATTTGTCTGGGAAATTAAGACATTGAGTACAGATATTATATCTAGAGCCTTAAGCTATATGATATTTTGTGCCGATGAAGAAGTTCTTGCGCTTGTTTTGGATTATGATAAAGGTAATTTCAGTGAAGTGATGTCTGGATATGAATTTTTTGATGTAGGTAACAGATATAGCCCAATTGAATTGGAACACTGCATAATCAAACAAGGTATTATGAACATTCAGGATATTGCAGAGCCATTGGAAACAAGAATTTTGAGAGCTGTCGAAGCGGGTAAAATAATAAGAATCGGTAGCAATCAACTAAATGAAAAAAAAAGAGCATCTTGTTTGGCTATAGAAAGTGACAGGAAACATATTTTAATTTCACAATATGCATTTAATTATGGTGGCGGAGAGATTATGCCAATTCGCTTGGCGAACCAGTTAAAGAAAATGGGTTACTCGGTATTGGTACATGTTTTTAAAAAGCAGGAAGAAGATGAGAAGGTAAGAGGTATGTTACTGCCGGAGATACCGGTAGTAGAGACTGAGAATGAAGATGAGATGATGCTGATATTAAAAACGCATCGTATTGATGTAGTTAACACTCATCATCAGGCATTGCAGAGTTTCCTTGCCAGAATCCTAAAAAAGGAACCGAAGTTAAGAACGCAGATTCGCCATATCGCAACATCCCATGGGATGTACAATGCGTTTTCTGATGAAGACTTAAATTTCATTTTGAGCAGATTAGAGGGTACGGTAGACTGCTGGACTTATGTAGCTGATAAAAATATCGAACCATTTGTAAAAAATGATTATTATAACGCAGAGATATTCAGGAAAATACCAAATGGAATCGAAAAGCCAACGATTCATTCAATTTCCCGCAGTGAATTAGGAATAAATGAGGATGCTTTTGTTTTTTGTCTGGCAAGTCGGGCGATTAAGGAAAAGGGATGGAATGAAGCGATTAGGGCAATTAATCTTGCCAGACAACAAACGGGAAGGGATATCCAGTTAGTATTGATTGGAGACGGACCAGTTTATGATGGTTTAATTAAAGATTGTCCGTATGGATTTGTTCATTTGTTAGGATTCAAGGATAATCCATGTGATTATTATGCGATATCGAATGCCATGCTTCTAGCTTCTTATTATCCGTCGGAAAGTGCGCCATTATCTTTGATAGAAGCATTACAATGTGGAATTCCGGTAATTGCAAGTGATATTGGAGATATACGGAAAATGTTGGAATTGCCAGACGGCATGGCTGGAGTAGTTTTTGAACTACATGACGGGGAAATACCAGTTGAAAGAGTGGTTATTATTATTGAAAAATTAGTGACAGATGAGAGATATTATAACCGATGCAGAGAATTTGCAAACATTAAGGCTAAAGATTTTGATATTGAAGTGGTTGCGAAGCAGTATTTAGAAGTGTTCAATAAAGAAGAACCAGGATATAACTAAAAATGCTATTATTGCATGGCCATGGTTATTCATACCTACTTGTGCTAAATATAGTAGAAATTTAACTTCTTATATGGAAATCTGCAGGATTGAATTATCCGGCGAGTGGTATTGATGTTTTGTTGTAGATAATATAAATAATAAATTAATGGATCCGGAGATGCTGGATGGAGGATGTGGTGTGATGAAGAATAAAACTTCTATACTGTCAGTTGTTTTAATTAGTGGGTATTTTCCATTGTTTTTATATTTGAGAAATGTAGAAGAAATACAATTTTCTTCTTATTTTCTAATTATTTTGTGCTCTGTACTGATAGGCATAGGGCTTATGGTATTATTTTCGGTACTATTGAAATCAGTGGCATCAGGAGCTTTGACTACGAATCTGTTTATGATAGTATTTTCAAATTATGCATATATTTCAATATTATTTGAGAATCTCTTTCCTTTTTTGAAATACTGGCATATTGTTCCATTGATTTGTTTAGGATTGTATTTGTTAGTATATCTTTTTTTTGAAAAACAAACAAATAGACAATTTATTCAGGATATCACAAATGTTATAACATTTGTTTTTTTGGGTTTGCTTATCATAAATACAATAAGCGCATTACCATCTATTCAACGAATAGTAGCTAATACATTTAATAAAAGGGATATAGAAATTGCTGAGAAGTCTTCTACTAATGTAAATCTACCAAATATTTATTATTTTATTTTTGATGAATTTTCAAGTGAAAAAGTGATGAAAGATTATTATGATTATGATATTAGTGAGTTTATCACTTTTTTAATTGATCATAATTTTAATTATTCCTCATTGAGCAGAAATGAAAGTCATAAGACAATTACAATAACAACAAATTATATGAATTTGGATTATGTTGTGACAGATGATGATTCTACTAGTAAGAAAATGGAGTTAAAAAAGACTCCTCTGCTTTTTACGCTTGCAAAAGAACAGGGATATACACTGAGAGGATTGGGCGTAGCCAATAATATGGGAATTGATGAGCAAATAATGGAATTTGAAGTAAAAGGAACGATAGGATTGACAATAGGAGGAGAAACTGCAAAAGATCTTTACATGAAGCAAACGGTTTTATATCCACTAGTTACTGGACGAAAGGCTAGTTTTGCAGGCATGATCAGCAAATTGCAGGAAGATGTTAAAAATGTCGTACAGTATGAAAAAAATGTATTTTGCTTTGGTTATTTGTTTTTGCCTCACGAACCATTTGTTTTTGATAAAAATGGTAATGAAATAGACTCTTCTCATTACTATGACTGGAAGAACCAAGAATATTATCGTGATCAATATATTTATACAACGAAAGTTATTAAAAATCTGGTGAAAATGATTATAGATTCTGATCCAGATGCGGTTATAATTATTCAATCCGATCATAGTGCTAGGGCAGCTTCCGATCAAGACTTATATATGAAGTGGATCGAAATATCTGATATGAGGACTATGTTTAATGCTGTTTATATGCAAGGGGAATCATTTCCGATAGATGGAAAATCAGGTGTTAATACGCTTAGATCAGTATTTAGTGAGCTTTGGAATGTTGACCTTCCAGGGGTAGAGGTGCCATAGTGTGAAAGAAAGTAATTCAAGCCAAAATCGTGAGGTAGACACAAAAAACAGGCTCACATAGTGAACCAAATTAAAAGTATTCCCACCTTGGTAAAACGAGGCGCACCTGCACACCAACAGCAAACAGGTGGGTGTATCTGGTGTTGATGTCGGGATGCCTTGATAATGAGTCTATTATAACACGAAAACTTGGAGGTGGAAACACTTTCATTACTATTTGTGCCGCCAGCCAAAGG
>Ga0153944_1000302_pt1 | contig 21179 bp, 21 predicted proteins | sample TSNJ028MetaG_FD_104703 | JGI IMG/M metagenome (GOLD analysis project Ga0153944, IMG submission 104703) | Attine ant fungus gardens microbial communities from New Jersey, USA - TSNJ028 MetaG | ecosystem: Host-associated > Fungi > Mycelium > Unclassified | place: USA: New Jersey, Wharton State... | reverse complement strand
GAATTTTCTGGTATATGACAAGTTGCCTCTCACTTATTGGAGTCTCACTATGTCCTTACTCCTTCCTGACACTGAATCTCATCACACAATGCTTGTATGGAACAAGACCAAAATGTGTTGAATGCACATAAAGATATGAGCTGCATAATGAGATCCCATTCAGCAGTATCGGCAGATCAATGACGACCAGTGACTGAAACTGACTTTCATCAGCTAAAACAGATAGAAGGCGTACAGCCGGCTTTAGTTTTCAAGCAGCTTGCACTGTAGTGGCAATGCGCAAGATTGAACTACAGTGATAGATGTACTATTCCTTGAAAGTGTAATCTAAAGAATGGAAAGAAAATCGAGTTTCTCTGTATATCCTCGGAATGTATCCAATGACATGCATCACGTTATTAGTAGATGTTTGTTTCAGCTGCAACATAAACCATCCATAGACTCATCAATTCTATCTCAGATATGTTTTGTCACGGCCTTAATTCGAATTTGGCCACACGAGAGGCTCATACCAGAGAAGCTAGTCCCCGGGCAGAACTCCTGTGTTAGGAGCTGGGAAGGCGTTGGTTACACCTTAAAAGAGGGGTTTCACGTAAACTATTTCCGCGGAGTTGCACTCAATTAGCAGTCAGCTTCTCGCGCTGACAATTACCGTGTCAAGTAATCAAGCTCGTCGCGGTGGACAAAACGCTCACGTGACTGTTCCTGAATCAACGTTGAACCACAGCAGGTCCTCGCATCTACCTTACAGCAACCAAATGATGGCTGCACCAGGATGGCAAACGGAAGAGTTACAAGATGAATGGGTTGACCTTGAACCCGAAGGTGGTGGAGAGGATGAAAACAACTTATCCTATGGTACTCATTCTCTTTCCCTTACGATTCCTCTCCACAGTCGTATTCACACAATAAATGATCTCGAGATTTCCATTACACATTCCAATGATAGTAATTCTCCGACAGGAACACTCCTAGTACATGACGGTATACCCAATGCTCCATTTCAGCCCAAGATACCCGGTCGAGGGAAAGGTCTAATCAAGGACATATTTACTCCGCTACCATTGGAACGAATGTTCGAACCGCCCACTCCACCTAGATATGCCACAGGGCAGAAAGCCGATGTTGATGCACCACTCATTGAATTTTCCCCTCCGAGTGCTCTGGTCACCACTAACGGGCAATCCTCTGTGACCCCGAAGACGGCCTCATTCAAGGGAAGGCAGAACATCGCTTGTCGATTCACCTTCACTGTACCTCGTAGCTTGACTGCTACACAGCATCCTACTTTTCTTCAAGCCCAAAGTACACCTAATCCTTCTGAGGTCTTTCAGCCTAGGGCGCCATCGACGGACCCTCGACTTCGACTTTTTCAATTCCAATACGACACATACACACGAGAACATCTTTCCGCGATGGTTGATTCCATAGCTATTAACAATTGCTCTGTCACTGCTACGACGGCATCCCCTACCTGTTTTGAAAATCACCTATCGCGATTGTCAGGATCGACAGGTCCATCCTCCCTAGCGAACGTTTCTCATTTGCGAAGTGCGAAACGTGTCAAGCTTAGTCCTCTAAGTGACTACAATGGAGAGGGTGCTGGCTCACCGGCCGTGATCTCTCGCCCTAGATTGACTGGCAAAGATTATGTCGGGGAGTCGAAACAACTGATGCAGCAAATCAAGTCAGCACGGGACTTTGCTACCATCTCAACGAGCACTACTTTTCATAACAGATCATCTTCTATCTCACATCTGAATGGCGAATATACAGAACCTCATCTACTATCAATAGTCCCATCTAGTGAGATCACCCTTCGCAAAATAAGATCAGCGCTCACGGTTCCAGCTAGATTCCTCTCCTCAACCTACCCCTTCGAAGATGTTCAGTGATGCAATGATAAACCCTTCCAGCCCACCTGGTTCTCCAAGGAGCCGATATTCTTCATCTTATCGAGCACAGGCGGAAACTTTGATGGCTCAAATCAAGCAGAGCGTGAAGAGTCAGAAACACATCTTTCCAATGACAGAAGTGAAGTCCCAGCCGGATAGCCGACAGAAGGTACTCTCGTCCGGTGATGAAAGCGCAATCGTCAGCCTTCATTCCTCAAGCGGTAACATAGGGAGTCCAAGGCACTCGTCTCTGGAATCGATATCATCTCATCAGGGAACTTGCTCACAGTCATCAGTCAGTTCCTGCAGCACCACATCATCGTTTCAGCATGATCTGAACAACGGAATGTCAAGGTTGTCAATTTCAAAGCAACCGTCACTACATCATGCCATGAATGTTGATCATGAACAATCCTTGCCATTATCTACTCCTGCTCATCCAAGAGACACCGTTCGGACTGGACCAACTGAGTCCAATCGTCTGGTTTCTTCCAGTACTGTCGGAAGTACAACGGTCACTACTGGGAGTGCACAATCATTCGTGAAACATTTGGGCCCTGCCCATATACGTACCATCTGTCCTCAGGACCTTCCTGCACTGCCTGACAGATTTGGGGATATGATATATGATAAGGTCAATTCACGGTGGGTCAGGAACCCAGGCGACCCAGTCCCAGGGATTGAAGATGAACCAAGCGAAGATCCGTTTATTGATATTGAAAGCTTTCGTGATGACCCTAGGGTAGTACAGGAAGTTGATGAATCTGAAGACTTACAAGACGATGATACTGTGCGTCAAGGACATTATGTGAATGAGATGACTCGTATCGAAGAGAGGTCTGAATTGGATGACGAAGAAGTTGACTTGATGAGCTTCTCAACGGATGCTTCATCTCATGTCGTAGGCATTACGGCAGGAGTTGTACCTAATGCTGTCGAAGACGGTGTAGACACCACTGATTCAGAGGACAACGTTGAGCTAGTCCAGCCTGAAATCCGGCCTCTAGAATTTGATTCAGAGGATGAATACTTCCATTCTTTTGACATCCCGAAGGTTACAGTAGCTCGAGAGCCTAATATACCCTCATCTGATCTTGCACCGCCAGTTCATCCATCTCCTCATACTACGCCCCGCAGGAGTCGTGGCACAGCGCAAGTTACTCCTGTGATACGCTCGGTGCTGAAAAGTAATGCGATAACGCCTACATCAGTACTCAAGGATCCTGCTCGTTCTAAATATCAGACCCCACTCCAGCAAGGGGGTAGCCGACGCTCAGTGAGCTTTTCTGACGGGAAGCTTGAAGGACCCATACAGGGTCTGCATGACTCTGGTGATTCTACAAGCAGCCCTTTTTCTCTGGATAGATCTCCAGCAAGGGTTGAAGACAATGCTGAACTATCACCTTCAGCACGTTCAAAGCGAATTGAAGAAATGATGCATGCGTTGGAGGATACAGGTATGCGATAATATAGATCATCACCAGATAGCAACGTTAATTAAGCTTCCCTCAAGACCATAGTGAAGGTGACTCATCGCCGTCGAAGGGAAGCTCTGTAAGAGGGGAAGAGCTTCAACCTCTTAGTGCTCGGCAACCGAACTCGCCATCACCAGATAGACGTCGCATTTTTTCCCGGTCCCCAAGTCGCCGGCCTGTTTCATCCAAACCCGATCTCAACAAAGCCAACACTACCTTCCTTACAGAATGTTCCTTTGGTGTTGCGCATGATCGACTAATTACTGCCATCACGGACATCCAGCCCTTTGAACCATACTGGGAGACACTGACTTCTATGAATCTTTCTGAAAAGAACTTGGAGAGTGTTGCGAGGTTGAAAGAGTTTTTGCCTCAATTAGATGCTTTGAGTTTGTAAGTTGTGAGAACCTGGTTGCAAATGAGTAATGAGGCTGATTCTTACCAGAAACTCAAATCAAATAGCCTGGCTGAGTGGGGTTCCTGGATCGGTGAGAACATTATCTGTCGCATCCAATAGGTGAACGTCGGGATTTTCTGTATATGGAAATACAACACTAACGTCATTTCATTTCTACAATTTTGCCTGGTGCGCAGCCTCACAGCGCTTACCTCATTCAGTCACCTACTCAATCTCGAGAATCTTGACATTAGCAGGAACAATATCGACTCATTGCGACGTAAGGCTTCTGGATTCTCTCAATGTATGTCCTGTGACTCGAAAATTCTTTTAATTTGTTATGTAGAGTTGGAATGCCTACGGCACCTGCGAGAACTTAAGGCGGACCACAACAAGATAACGAGTCTAGACGGGCTGCAAAACATGGACGGTCTTGTCAAATTGAGTGTGCAGAACAATTTGATGCAATCTGTCGAGCTGGGTAAATTCAAGTGGTTCGTAACACAGACCTGAAACATCATTGTTCTTATTCGGAAGTTGATTCATTGCTAGGAAACGTTTGGAGATGCTTAACCTCAGCCAAAACCGGCTGGAGAGCGTTGCTGGACTCAAGGTACTGCATTCGCTCGTTGCTCTAAATTTAGGTGAGTGTCATGATTCAATGTGGTCTTTTTTTCCTTTCAAAGGGACACATGGTGCTCGATGACGAGTTGACATTTGGTGTCTAATTGCATCTCCGATTTTCATGAGCTTTCCATTTTATCGGGACTAAAGTAGTTTTCTTGGAAGATAATAACAGTTTACGAACGGTGGAGGTCGAGGGAAACATGCCTAGATTGAGAATTCTGAGGTTGAGTGGAAACCGACTCCGTCTGGTGGATGTTGGGGCGTTCAATAACCTTCGCACGCTATACGCGGATAATAATTCACTGACTCATTTGGTGAACTTGAGTCGGTTGAAGAAGTTGGAAAACCTTTCCCTGCGGAACCAAAGTGGCCGAGGTCTGTGAGTATTTCCTTTTGATGATGTGGAGGAAGGATTGTCGCTGATCCTAAACTTTTTATGATACCATTTATCCCTGCGCATGGTTCGTGAATTCATTGCGATTCTCGCGCGGCGGTGGACTGTTAGCAACCTTTTGACCCGCGATGTTCGCGATGTGAAGAGATTGTACCTCTCTGGTGAGCTCATCGATCCATTGACGATCAAAATTCTTGTTCCTGACCACCCGTTCGTTGACCTTCCATTATTATTTCGGTTGCACAGGAAACCCGCTTGAACCTTGCTTTATCTCGGAACCATGCTATAATATGATCTACTTGGAAATAGCTGCATGCAGACTGACCGCGCTGCCCGAGGATATGGGAAAGCTCCTGCCCAACCTTCGAGTGTTGAATCTCAACTATAACTTTCTGGAAGACGCTCGGTGTCTAGAGGGATTGACGAGGCTGGAAAAACTCAGCATCATTGGATCTCGACTAAGGAAAACAAAAGCACTGATCCGTCTGGTACAGCAAATGCCAGACATTGTCATGCTGGATTTCAGGTGAGCACCATCATATTGGCCAGGACATGTGGCTGTTTCTGTCCGGGAACAAGCAACACTTTGTCATCTGTTTCGTACCTTTTCTTTCGCTTAGAATCATGGCACCGTCGCTTTTCGCCTCCTCTTCGGAAGATGGCTATTTTTAAAAATTAACTGTCACACCATGTGGTCGGGCGAATGGTGTGTTGATAGGGTGGGACTTGACCGTTTAGTGCCTCTTGAACATTGTAAAGGTTTCATTCTATGGGATCACTGATACATTGTTTGTGATGTAGAATGAATCCATGCACGCTCGGCTGGTACCTGCCGTTGTTGGTAAAGGATGTTCCTGGGGCACTGCAGCCGTCGGAGAGCAAGAGTAGTGGAGATGGTACCGAACAACAAGAGGGCAGTGGCGGCTGGCAAGAGCTAGATGCCAAGTTCCGACGGGATCTGCCGGACGAGCTGTACATCGGGCGATTGGCGTACCGAGGCCTAGTCATGCGCACATGCGAACAAATACGGATGTTGGATGGTGTGGGAGTGACGGAGAAGGAGCGCACGAAAGCCCAAAAAGTGCTGGTGGGTATTCTAGACAAGAGCAAGGACCAGAGGAGGCGAGATAGAAGACGAGACTAGAGTGCCGTAGAGTACTATAACATGTCCAATGACACATGTCCAATGACCGATGTTGCATCAAAGATTTGCATGCTGGCGGAGGCAGTGCCAACGGCGGAGACAACGGCGGTGGTGAGCACAGACACGAACGACGGGGCGGGATGGGGCCGGACGAGAAACGAACCAGGGAGCAATCTATCCATACGAGGAAGTATGGCGGGGATAGCCGGCGGCCGGCGAGTCGGTTCGGTTGGACGGGATCTGGCCGGGAGATCTGGCGAGATTTGATTAATTGAAAGGGGTTTGTGTGTATTTGTGCGCCGGGAGCGAGATTACAGCCAATCTGCGGAATCTGGACGCTGATGCTTCCCACAGAGCTATCTGCGTGATCTCCCACTTTAAATACTGGCCCCCGCTCTTTGCAGGCCCACTGCCCGCCCAGGCGCTCCCTGCCCACCTACCCTCACCCATGCCAGTGGAGCTCATTGCCGCCACCCCCGAGCTCAATAGCTACAACGTTGCCCAGCTTCAGTACGCCCTGTGAGTTTTCTTACCCGAGGCTCCCTTCACATCGAGATCTTCTCTATCTCCTTTCTCATCTTCTCTTCACAGTCAGTCCAAGGGCGAAACAGACTCTATCTCTTTTCTTCACAATCTTTCTCCTTCTCCAGCTATCCTGTGCGTCCTCTTTCTTTCTCTCCCAGCTCGTCCTCATGTCTTCCCAGTCTCGACGACGAATTGGACTACCAGTCTAGGCGCATGTCCAGCTCCGCCATCTCCGCTACAGACACAGACAGCAGCGGCCTTTCGCGCGGCGACAAACGTGCAATCACGCCCTCAGACTCCCCTCAGCCTCCAAAATCTAGAGGCGAACCCAGTACCTGGGAGAATGGCTCTGCCGTCGGCCCCCAGGACGAGTCCGATGCCGGCATCGACCAATCAAAAGTCCAACTGCCATCCATCTTTACTAGCTTTGAGGATAACTATCCTCGCCGTGCTTCTCTCCCCACCCTGAACGAACCTCGAAGGCATCATTTCGTTCCTTCTCCTAGTAATGTTCGTGGCGGAAACTATACGCCGTCAACTCAGTCCAATCTCTCCAACTATACTTTCCCTCCCAGTGACGATACAGAAAAACATCGCCCGAGGCTATCTACCGATCTCAATAATTTCTCGGATTTCTCTTCCTATCCCCACTCAGGTATCTCCAATGGGACCACTCCTTCCACTTCATTTTCTTCTTCTGCCTTTGCCTCTCCTATGACTTCGCCGGATTATCGCCCAGGGATCACCCCCTATAATGAAGGCGATAATTGGAACGTTTCTGCGCAAATCAATCGACCCAATTCTACTCCTGGCCACCTGTCTCCACTGGCAATCAAATACGACGACAGTATGCGGCATGCTTCCTATAGTTCCTCCATGTCCCAGGCACACATGTTTGCTGGCTCGGCTCGTATCTCAGGTCAACATGACCGCAGGATAAAGGGAGACTGGTCTTTCCCAAACAATGAGTTTGGCATCCCCTCTGGTAACCCCTCTTACTCTACCTCCATGCCTTCTGCCCCGCCCTCTATTGCAGTTGCTCCTTCTCCGTCCCGTTCACCTCAGTCAGTCCCTAGTTCAGTGCTCGTCGACCGTCCTCAGCAACGTAAGAGGGGAAAACTTCCCAAAGAAACCACCGACTTTCTCAAAGCTTGGCTTCATCGTCATTCAGATCACCCGTATCCTAGTGAGGAAGAAAAAAAGCAACTTTGCCATGTAACTGGACTCAGCATGAGCCAAGTCTCCAATTGGATGATCAATGTACACTTTCGTATCTCATGTCATTTATGCTCTACTGAACTCGTGATTGCTGTGTTTGTCTTTTCAGGCTCGTCGTCGTATTTTGGCGCCTGCGCACCGTGCCGCATCTGGCCCAACCACCACCGCTCCTTTCCCTCCTACTAGCCGTAGTTCATCAATGGGAGGTATGATAGACCCTGCCAACAGGAGAGCGTCTATGCCAAACGCTGATAGCCTTCAACTATACCCTCCAATGACACTCCAGTCGATGCCTAACACTCCTGCCGGGCATCATGGTTCCCCTGATTACATACCATCTCGGCATGTGATGGGGCCAACGCGATCTTCACATCATTTGGGTCCGTTAAGCGGTGGTGTTGAATACAGCGGTCGCTCAATCGGGTTATACGTTCCCGGACCGGGGTCTCATTCGACAGGACCCACAGGTCCTTCACACTACATGAACTCATCCTCAGATATACCTTTGTCCGCTCCTCCGTCCATGCCCTTCTCCAATCCGCAGCAGACATCTCAACAAAACCTCTATTCTTCCTTGAACCCCTCTCCCCGACTCCCTCACTCTACCCAATCAACGGCTCCATATTATGAAGGACAAACAGGAGCTTCCAGCTCAGCTCCAGGGTCTGGTTACGCGACGCCGCAGTGATATTTTTGTCTGGTCGTGATCTTTTCAAAATCTCACGGACAATCAACGTGCATCAACGTAATTGATTTTCATCGCTATTGTATCCGCATGGCTGTATTCTCATTACCTATAGGCTTGATCAAAATCTCTCTGGACTTATGCTCGCGTTCTGTCTGCTGAATACCTTGTTGTCTAATTTCCTGCTCGTCCTCTGATACTTGTTGTCTTTCCTGTCTCTTGTAGTGGATATATTCCACTCCTGTTCAAATCCCTTCCTCTCACTCCGTTTCCCTAGTCGTTGCATAGACTCATTGGTTGCTCCTGTGAATGCTTCCCTGAGTCGGGACTTCACATTCCCCTTTAGCTTCTTTCTCATTATCACTTAATACCATATTTAATTAATTGCCTGCTTTTCTGTCGTTTTCTTGTCTTGTTGAAAATCTCCCACTGTACCGAGTAGAATAACTGTTATACCTAATATGTACGCACTGCATCTTTTCTCAAGATTGCGCTTTGTTACCGCCTCAGTGACCAATTGAATGGGTAAGCAAGTTCTAATGTATGGGTGTGGTCGGCGTGGAAAAATATGTACGTCAGATATAATTCTCTATGAATCAACGCTCCACGGTCTCCCCCTTAACCGGTTTGCTTATTGATGGAGAGCATGTGCTATTTACGGATTTGGGCAAGGGCAAGGGCAAAGGCTAAGCCTATGACTATGGAAATATGTATTGTTGTGTTTCTTGTTCATTAATGTATTACAATGAAAGTGCAGGGATGGGCGACTTCTTCAAGGGATGATAAGGGGGTTTCATGGATACAACGCTTGCAGTCCGACCAACGTGCCTCGTTCACAAGATTTATCTCTTCCCCCTCATTTTGCTATCATTTTAGGAGGGAGCAGAGTAACGATACTTCTCGATGATCGTGACGGCGCTCGAAATGAAAAACTGAATAACTATGGAAAAATTTGCTTGCCACACAGAACCGTCGATTGCATCGGAGGTCATCAACGGCAAGGAAGGAACGATCTTTCGGGTTGCTAAAAAGGTTCAATTGTAACGAGCTTGCTAGAAGGCGTTCACTATAATCCTACCGATGAAAAAACAAAGTTGAACAGGTTGTACAAGTTCAAGAGCGGTGTTTCTGTTATGAAAACCATTTCCGCGCAGTCATTTGTCCGCCGTGCTTGCTTATTCGTTTTCTCTCTTGGGACACTTGAATAGTAATTATTACAGGAGGCACCTCGTGTAGCAAAGTAGAGTTGCAATCAAACACTTGAAAAGCTTAAATGATGCGATCCGCTGCTGGTTAACTGATCGATGTACGTTGGTTGATGTTCTTCACCGGAGACTCCAATTTCGTGTTCTGAGGATTCCTTATTTCGTATTCTTTATCTTGATCAAAAAAATTTAACTGTTCTGTGACTCATAATGCTTCAAAGAGGTTGGCGACACGAACTGAGTCTCTCAACTGCAAGCGGCGTTTTCCCGATCACCCATCAGTATACCATCGCGGGTTTGGCGTCTATGTAACGTCGGTAATGCTTTTAGATTCGATGACTATCCCATTAATTCAACTCGATCAGATACCGCTCTGTCCGGGCGCTAGTGGCTAAATCGTTGTGAGGGTCCCCATCATGCGGGAGAGAGAGCTTTTGTAGCAAATATAACTGAATGCAGTGCGTCAAAAGAGAAAAGGAGTGCGCCAGCTCACAGCTCTCCTTGGTCAGATACACAATACATACTAATCCAAGAGAGGAAACTACAGACGACGTAGCGTGGTGCACGTAGTGTGGGAGGCCGGATAGGTATCGCTGCGGCACACGAGAAGATCGATTATTGCCCCTCAAACTACTTCGCTGAATTCTTCAAAAAGGACTATAACTTCTAGGAAGATTGATACTCCTTAGAAGCTCCTCTCCTAGCAGCTCCTAGTCCAGACTACGCAACGGTGACCAAGCAAGATGTCCGCTCAATTTACCGCGTTCGAATGGGTCCTCCTTTGACTTCTTTGACCCGTTAAATCCCTCAACTTCTTATTTTAGGTAATTGATTGCCACACTTGATGTGGCAAGATCTCTTTACCTAGCTCTGATATCAGGCGGTTTTTCTTACAAAAATGCATCAGAACACTAGGAGTGCTTAGCGCCGATGTTATTCTAGCCTCCAGTACTATACACTAATGGTCACGGACGATCGGTTAGCTTTGGACCCTGTGAAACGCCGGTAGCTTGATTTAAAGCAAGGTCGAAATGAGCAAATTGGACGGCGCGGACCAATCGAATAATCGTTGATGATATCAAAATTCGAAAAGCGGCGAGAGCGCAGCTGAATCTGGCAGCTTGACCACTCCGCGTTCGTCAGTGGTTACTCAGAATCGTGCAAAGCGCGTCCAAATCACTCTCAAAGACATAAATGGATAAATTACGATGCAAGTTTGGAGCAGGAGGGAAACGGTGGTCGAAGTTGTTTATGAAGTCCTGAGTCTGCTCCCCTTGCCCTAGGATACAATGTTCAATGTTTATTTTTAGACTTTCTTCCCTCAATTGTTGTATTGTTATTATCCCTTAACATCGGCCCCAATATTAATCATTCCGTGGCCCCTGAACACATTTTTTTCACACATCGGAAAAGGAGTGTCAAGTAAATCCAAAGAAGCGAGTCCATACTGTTCTCAAACATTCAAAGTTGAGGGCTTCCAGGAACTAATGTTAATTGATTAGTCTCAAGACGGCAACTGGGCTGAGATACGGAGTCCCGGTGTCGTTCTCCCGTCGAACAATTCAGGACCAGCGTAACTCGATAAAATTTGAATTATGGAAGAAGGTGATGTGGGTTCAATAAATCTGGTCGCAAGACCCGATTTAATCATAATTCAATTAAATGAAGTTTATCCTGAAGGATTTGCCCCCTGCAAGATAGCCGCTGTAGTTATCTTCATTGAGGATTATGGCTTCTCTGAGTCGAATTGGAGCCCTCCTTCGTAGTCCTTCAGATATCGTCGTGTATGGACCTTGAATAATGCCAGCTACTATGACAACATTTGATGTGTTGATGAAACTTGGAATGAGAAGCTATTGATGCACAGCTTCCCAAGATATAAATTGGTTACCCTACGATAAGGACGGATAGTTGTGGTGAGTGGACAGATTGCATCCGGAAACAATGTAAGAACGGCATGGACTGATGTTGTGGTCATGCCGTAATAGGGAGATCCACTGCGGTTATCGCTGTAATGCCGCAATGATTTCTAGTCTGTCAACTGATTGCGTTGAGTTATAATTAACGTGCATGACCCCTTTCTCCTTCGGCAAAATGGGATGTTATAGACCATCAGCTATTAAGTTGGAAAAATTATCACACGATATCATCGAAATCGAGCTGCTTGAGATCCAGGGTTGGTGCCTGGAAGCCATCAGCCCCAGATGCATTGAAGCCATCCCCCTCGCGATGAAACTACTTGGATCCACACCTAGCGACCATTCATGATCGTACAGACCAAGCGGCCTAGAATACATCCGCTCATCCCGAATTATCATCTGCAAATCGCTCCATCATCACCTAGCACAAGGTATGACAACTTGGTCCGCCGTAGATAGGGACCACACGGATCAGGGTAGTTTGCACAAGCATGAGGCGTCCAAAGAGAAGTGTCTTCTATGAACCTGAGATGTAGGAAAATCCTTGGACGGCAGATTGAGCCTCACGCGCTGTGTCCCTGAGATCTTGGAACATTTGAAGCAGCCTCCTGTTCTGAATGAGGCAGTTGCTCAGTTGGTCTTCCTACAGTAAGGGCACATGAGTGGGCAGCAAGCGGCTGCGTCAAACTATGCTCTTTCCTTGCTTGAGGAGAAGATCGATGTCAAAGGGGGAAGGTCACTGTCCAAAATCATCAGCTACGTCAGGGTCATAGGCGTCCGCCATACTGTGAGAGAAAAAAGCGTGTTCCGGAATGGTTTTTTTACTCAGGTCCAGTAGTACATCACGTGTTTCAGTACCGGAGGAAATCCAACAACATAGTTGTGTATCATCTTTTACCAAGAAACATTCCCTGTGCCTTGTATTCCGACTTGATTCAACCGAGGCTAGAATCTGCACACCATGATGCGGTCTCCATGGAGTGGAAACTAGATCAGAAAGTTGTGGTTCCTCACAACTTGATGCGAGTCGGTGTTTTACTCGGAATAGAATAGAACATATACGTATCTGGTAAGCTCAGAACTGCGTCCGCGGCATCTGTGACACATTCTGTCCAACGAACAAAATCCAGAATAACTCTAATTGAGGTTCGACAATGACTGTCAGCGTGAAAGTGTGTATTGTTTCTTTTTGAGCTGGCCACTTTTGCATAGACTTCCATCTTGAGTTTTCAATTCCAGCTTAGCCCAGCAATGGTTCGGGAAGTGGTAAAGCCGACAAGCGAATGACTCAAATCGGAACAAGTAGTACACCATGTGAAGGAAGCCTCATGGACGATCTAATCACCTTCTGTAGTGGGGTCTCTGGAAAGATAGCCGGAGTTTCAGGGAAAGGACTAGAGAGTATCACGAAATGCGTATGACCTAAGTTAGCACTAATCTACCAGCCTTCTCGAATGGAACATGCCTTACATGGTCGATCACGAGCGCCCCCTCAAACCCACATCATGCAATGAATACCATTCTAAGATTCCATTGTGCATTGTTCTGATCCCACAGACTATGTTTTGTGGGGAAATTTTCCGGAGCGTGAGATAATTGGTCGAACCAGGTTAGAGGAATCCGGTTTGGGGAATCAGTGTCAGCACAAAGAGTCTAGCCGGTTCAACAGTCAATAGCTCTGTTACTAAGCTGCTGTCCTCTAGCACGCCCCAAAAAGTAGAACAAATATGCTTAGTAATATGCTTGTTTTTTTTTGGGTCAACAATTTATTTTACGGTGCTCGAACGCAGTCCGTGTAATATGCTTGTCTCACTGTAAGTAGACAAACAGTAAAATTTCATCAGAATTTCATCAGCTGCTCTGTTGTCGTCGTTCGTTGTGCCGACTGCAAGGCTCCTAAGGCTCCCTATCCACAAAGATCAACTTGGTGACATTCCCAACACCACCAGTGAAAAATGACAGGTACTATTTCCATATACAACTTGATATCACATTTCATTCGACAGCTTGTCAGTTAGTTGGTTTCTGTGAGCTGTCTTCCATAGAAACTTGGAGTAGTAGTCCAGACTTCAGATAATAATTATACAGAAATGCTAGTCCGAATGAATGCATAGCAATCAGAACAAGGTATGTAGTAGAGTAGTTGCCTTGCAATTGCCTCAGTCAGGTCCCCATGTAGCACTACGAGGTCATTATGATTTCCTAGGTAAATAGGCTCCACATCCTAGAACACACCGAAACGATTTTTTTTTCTTCCTTTCATCCTGCAAATCCTCTGTTCCCTGCCTATAATATTTGAGACCTGTCTTTTGCTTTTGTACGATATCAACATCCTAATAGATGTTTGATATCACACACCGTTGAATGGCCAAGAAGCTATGTCTTTCCCTATCTTCAGGGATATACTTTCAGCATCGAAACATCCGATACCAGGGGAGGAAAGACGGTCCCCAAACGCACTGTTCAACTTTTGGATCACTTCTTCTGGAATGCCAGCAATCACAGCGAATTGGTTGAGAATCTGAGATTCCGCTGAGGTTGTGATTTTTAGATCAGCATCGGTCATACATGTGGGCAATGAGACCGCAGCTGCTAGTTTGCCTTCGGAAGGCTTGCGGACGCGATCAAGGAGCGCCCAAGCGATGGAAGCGTGAAAACGAGGAGCAGAGTAATAGCTCGGTTGTCGCAAGCTTTGGAGCAACGGTGCTAAGTCGCTACAGAGTTTCTGCAACTTGAATGGGTATATTTTGAACACTGAATCGGCGATTTGAATAGGAAACGAACCTCACGGTGGCCGGCACCGATTTCTATTGTTAGGAAAGTTCGTGTACCCTCATCATTTTGCAGTTCTGCAAAAGACGCAAAGGATAGTTTAAATCTGAGCAAATCATACAATCTGAATTGAGATTACTGTCTTGGGGGAAATGCTCTTCATACGGTGAATGTTGTGAGAGCTCCTTGACTGCTCGCCTCAGCTCCTCCTTCTGATGGCCTCGGATGAAAATTGGTCTAGATAACGAGATATGAAATTCAATTGCATGCTTGTTAATGCACTCTGCAGGAATGAAGCTCTCAAGAGCTGGGACCAGTCGCTTTGCTTCAGCAACGGCTGCTTCAAGCAGGGAACACAAGGCATGTGACCTGTTGACGTTGACCGATAAGTAGACATGAGCGGCCCAGTTGCCCGCTACATGGGGTACCGTTCTTGTACGTCCTTGGTGGCGAACGGGGTTATCTACGGGCACTGGTATCACGAGAGTAGAAGGCAATACAGGGAGTTTCCTGTTAGGCATGCTTGAAGGAGAATCGTGTAGAGACCCATGACCGCTTACTTTCTCTTGGGAGGCGGAAGGTCTCTGTTTGTGTCTTCCTCTCCGGAAGACTCATAGTCAACAATTGAACGAGCGGAACGTTTCATTCAGGTGGAAGGCAATGTTGACCCTAACCACAGGTGCAACCGGACCAACTGATCCGGTCTTTCAATACAAAGGTGCAATGTGATATGTTGATATGTGCAGTACTTGATTCTCTATGAGTGTCCAATTCATCAACAACCTTGGAGGCTCAAGCGCCGAAAACGCGTATCATCATTCTCACTCTCATGGAGAACACGGAGGTGATCATGGACACACCCATGAACATATGGATAATCCAGGTGTGTGCATATCAGCCAGACCATCCAAATCAATACATATCAGGTCCTAGGCAGATACTCAGAGCGCGACCTTCCCGATTACAGTTCTCGGAACTTTGAAGAGCGTAGCTTCACCGTCGGCATCGGAGGGTGAGAACTCGTAGTGTTATGCTCTTGTTGTGGCTCAGATTTACCTCAGCCCCGTCGGGTCCGGAAAGACTGCATTAACTTTGGCTTTGTGCCAGAAGCTGAGGAAAAAATTCAATATCGGTTTGTCCCGCATCCAATATCGCTTGTGCCTTCACTAATGAGACTTCATACCAGCCACTGTAACAAATGATATATTCACACGTGAGGATCAGGAATTTCTGATCAAGAACAAAGCCCTTCCCCCCTCACGTATACAAGCCATTGAGACAGGCGGATGTCCACATGCTGCAATTCGTGAGGATATCAGCGCCAACATGGGTGCCCTAGAAGCACTCCAGGCTAAATTTGGTTGTCAACTACTATTCGTCGAGAGTGGAGGGGACAATCTGGCCGCAAATTATTCTCGAGAGCTGGCAGATTATATCATTTATGTGATTGATGTGTCTGTAAGTCTGTTCTGTTCCTGTGGATGCTCGCTCATCAATCCTTTCACACCCAGGGTGGCGATAAGATTCCTCGCAAAGGCGGTCCAGGTATTTCCCAATCTGACCTTCTTGTGATTAACAAGGTATGGAAATCGGTAGTCATTAATTTTCCTGTTAGAATGCATTACTGAATCCAAGACTAGATTGATTTGGCACCACATGTTGGAGCATCACTTGAAGTTATGGACAGAGACTCTAAACTGATGCGGGGAGATGGCCCAACACTGTTCACCAGTGTTCGCAAGGGGACAGGGGTGGATGATGTAGTTGACCTGGTCTTAGCAGCATGGAAGGCGGCAGGAAGTCCAGGAAAGCCCGATCCTGTTGGGGACGAATTCTGATATTCAAAAGAATACTTTATTGCTTAAGAAATCACAGAAAGACCTCATTAACAAACAGAGAGTACTATTCACTTCGGTATTGGGCCTGTCAGCCCATGGTTGACCTTCGTCAATCTGGGCGAACCATGTGTAAAATGTCAGGTGACAAGGACCAAGGACCAAATTATTCGATCGTATGATGGATACGAGGATATAATATGCATGAATTTCTTGTTGTCTTCTGGGAAGATAACCACACGAAGAGGATGACAATAATGATGACAACAAGAAACATATGGAGAGACGAGTGTATTGCCTTCTGCCTTAGCTAGGCAGCTCTTATACCATCTATCATGCCGCAGGGCAATGTTGAGGTCCATTTAGACAGTCCTAGCTATCCCAAAAATTCATGAGCTCTGATAATACTGACAGGGCGGACAAACAGCTGTCAACTGAACAGCCAAGGTTTGATGTCAAGTGATTAATGTGTCACACTTGTGACATCGGCAACATCAAATAGTCTAGGATCAGAGGAAAAAAGACGGCACTTGGGGCAAGTACAGATAACTTGGAGCATTGGAGATACAGTAGACCATATGTGGTATCAACTGATAACACCTGAAGCGTGCATCCCCTCAATGATTGCAGTTGGTTTATCTATAAAAATGGTGATCGCACGATGATCAAACACGTTGTCCTGTTCCTGGAGTATTTGCTTGGTCAAGTAACAACATCACTTAACATGAGGTGCTCATTGGGTGCTGCTCTTTTATTCCTGCTTTTTCTTTTCTCCTTCTCTCATTTCTCTTGTGTCTGAATCAGTGGTGAGTGATTCCGGCTTTTTTCCTGTTTCTCGTCAAGTTTCTCTTGTTAGTATGGGCTGTGTTATTGCAGGGTACTAGGTACTTTACTGCCGACTACGATCGAGCACCGCGTTTTTAAAAAAGCATGACATGTGACTAAGTTGACACTAGTGATCAGTTGACATCAAACCTTGGCTGATCAGTTGTCTGTCCGCCGTGTGATACTACGACCTTGGAACAAAATTACACATCCCGGGTCTTGTCCAATCAAATTTATCGATGCATTTTCACCTTAGTTAATACACAATCCAAGGCATTTTCATGTAAGCAGCCTTGTTCTGCTTTGACCGATGTCGATGCTCAAAGGTGCTTACATATACGTCATTGATAAGAGCAGGGCACGTGAGGACTCCGTAATTAACGGTATCCAACCCTTGTGCTCGTCCCTGCGATGGATGCTGACGCCTCAACTGCTCCTTCACAATCATACACAATTTTACGTATTAAGAGGAAGCGGAATGAGGAACCTTTAGATGCTTTAGGTCATTGTGCCTTTCAGTTTCCTGCTCCTGAGCTTATTCTCAAACACTTTAGTGATCGAGAGAGGTCTCCGTCGAAAAAAAACACGTAGTAGTGTTGGTGTGTTTCACTATGCCGAGACGGTAGAGAGTTGTGTCTGGAAAGACGAAAATTTCCAAAAAGATATCCAAGTGAGTTCTCGAACTCCTGACCACTCGAAGTTGTTTAAGCACAAACACATAGGATAGGATATCTCGCCTCGCACGGGAAGATGCAACTAAAGAAGAGACAGTGGCTTCTCCCTCTGTCGCAAGCTCTTTTGGAGACATGACCTCCTCGCCTGCTCGCCGGAGACACGAACAGAACCGACTATACACAGTTGTCTCCTCAGTAGAACACGAACCATATGTAAAACATAGCCCGTATGTACAATCCGTTCCTCTGTATCGTTGCGCCTGATAATGAAGTGACAGGCCTAAAACCCCTTCTTCCAAGGACCTACGCAAGGACCCTCTTGCACCCGACTTCAAGATGTATGATGCGATCTTGTCTGAAGGGCAGTCTATGCGAGACCCTGAAATGGAAAAGTTTCTACCTCTATTGAATGATTACTTGAGAAGTGAGTTGTTATTACTCGGAGGGCCCTGTTTGCTCATCCTGTATTAATTCCCCTAGATACTCTGGCGACAAGCCCTTGCATCACAAGCAGGACAGGCACTCCTATCAACGAGTCTTCTAGCGATTATGTCTGGGATGTCTTTTATCATAGACCAGCCAGCTTAAGTGAATGGAACTCGATTGCAACAAGAACGGGAACAATGTGTGTATCTGCATTTGCCAATTTTGTCAACTACCGATTGTGGGTTCAAGTACCGGTTTACCTAGCTCACTCCTCAACTCGGATGATTCAGATTCAGGATCAGAAGCAGAAGACGAGGCTGATGAGGATTCGAATGGTGGGTGCGGTTGTGTCTTGATTTCCTCTTCCCTGAGTCTTTCCAGCCGAAGAATACTATAAGAATGACTACCCAGATGAAGATTCTGATTCCGAATCTGCAAGTGGTTTGTCCCATTATCATCTCGAGTGATGCTGGCCTGATCAGTGTTAAGATGAGTTTCATGAAGAGTCGGACTACGACGACATGATGCATTGTGACGAAGGGGATCTCTGATTTTGTAGACTAGCAGCATACCATGTCTACATGTGATGTATGATATTCATTGTGCAATGTACCCTTCTTTCACGTAGTGACCTAGAAACCTCATGAAGCTCATACCTTCAGATCAGATCCATCCTGTAGATGACAACAACGTATCAGTATATTATTGCACTCTGGGAGAAATGGCATACATCTGAGCCTGCCTTCAGGGATCTCTTGAGCTTCTTTCCACATTGAATGAATCCAAGTAAATAAACAACAAGGAAGAGAATAATCATGAAGGCCACGGCCATTCCAGCTCCCAGAAGGCCCGCCCCGACGGGATGAAGCTCTTCTGCGTTAATTGCTTTCTCAGCAGCAAGGGTCAAGTCACCACACCCTCTGGTCTGGGTGTTTTGGCACACCGTACACCAATGGGCTGTGTCGTTTACTGCAGTGTCCTAAGGTTGTGGTGTTTAATGGGGTGATGGAAGTGTGGCTGTAAGACTCACTGAAAGGCGAGCAATGAAGTCCGACAGGGCCACATCACCATCAGCTCCGAACATATTGTAAGAAGTGAAATCGGTTTCTGTGGTCCCATTCTTAAAGAGGAATCGGATGACGGGCCCGCTACTTGAAGCGCGAATTTCATAGGCAACGGCCGCTGCGTAATCGACTAAATGGGCACCGGTTAGCTGTGAAATTTGACTTTCAACATATCCGCGCACCGATCGTAGCAAGCTGAGGGTTCTGCTGGGTGACACCGGTTACGTTGAACAAAGAGAGGAAAGGCTTGTAGGAAAGTGCTTGGTATGAAATCTTGAGAGGGCTGCTGGAATTTGCAATGTCATTTAAACCATTCAGAATGTACGGCAGGACAGTGCGCCCAGCAACTAAACGAGAGCAAGAGGTCCAGGAATGCGTTTCAATCTAGCTTCATTCAACTCACTGTTACCAATGCCCTTGGGATCGGGGTCACTGAAAACTCTGTACTCGTGCCAATTAGCAAGATCACGAGCTTGCTCAAGGAGGGTTCGTGGAAGATTTTGAGCAAAGCTGGCGTCATGAATAAATTGGACATTCAGGTAATCAAAAATCTGAAAATTCTCAACAATAGAATATTGTTTTCATCCGAATACTCACATTCCACTAGAATCTTTGATGGGCTATCACAAGTTCAAGTCCATTTATACACTCACCATGTTTTCCAGATTGTCCGGTCGTTGGTCCAAGAACGGCTTGATTGCGTTAAAAAAACCAGCATGTTCACTTGCTTTGGCCTTGAACTCGGGTGAAGCGTAAAATACATCCGTGTTTGTGTCTAGAGACTGACAAATTTGCCGGTATTCAAAGGCTTCTTTCAGATTTGATGTTCCCACTCACTGGGCAAGATGTGAATCCCTCTAAGGAGACATCGTTGTCAGGCTCGACAGACTCCACTGGTATGCTTCTCTTAATTGGAATGCTTGAGAGATAGCGCAGTTACTCACCCGGGATGAACTATCAGCGAAAAGAAATATCAATCTCAATGCTATCTAGAAAATTCCGGTGGCAGACCTGGTATCCATTGGATGCACCGACGGCTACCGTCCCATTCGCAAGTGTCTCGTTGTAGGATGGCGTGGAGGGGTAGAGTCCTTGCAAAAGCGCGACAGCAGAATTCAAAATAACTCCCCCTTCCCCTCCGGCGTCCGCACGAACTTGGATCTGGGTGAGGTCAACTACTGTCTGACTGATGTTCCGGATAGTAAATGGTGAGGAAGCATTAATATATCTCTGGCGTAAAAAGTTCCCCAGCTGTAACTCTTGTTCCTTTCGACAAGGACAATCAACAAGGTGAAGCAGAAAATATAGCCAGCTCCTTACAGTACCGGTGGGGGTGATAACAGTACCGGAGGGATTGTAGGTCTCAGGATCCTGATAGAAACCTTATCAAACTATTAAGTATCGGACTCTGGTTCAATAGAGACGACAGATCTACCTTGACGATCCCCATGTCTGGTCAATAATACAACACCAAGGACCTGATCAGAAGACATGCTTCAAGCAATCGAGAAGTATTGAACGTGGAATGGGCTAGCGGGAAGTAGAGGAAGCCAATCCACGATCGATCACGTCCACCTGTACAGAATTTATATTTCTCCGTGCCTAGAAGGGATTCCATAGAATCCTGATGACGAGTCAGTAAGTTCAAAAACTATGCCCGTCAGTTGTAGTGGAGCTATATCACCCCGTGATAAGGATATTGAGAGAAAGAAGTCGACATAGTGTCCTTATCAGGTCTCATGCTCTCAGGCAGTAGATATCTGGGGTTCAATGGATGAGCAGATGTCTGTCCTGGTTTCCTTAATTACTTGTCCTGCATATGATAAATCTATGATAAGCAATCACCTGTTTCTTTATGGATAAAACGGTATTTCTTTATCGTTAGCGTGGTAAAGACCATACAATCTGCAATTCACAGGAAATCAAGTGCAGTATGCATGAGAAGCAAAGACATATCAACAAGTCGGAGTAATGAAGATATGAAAATTCGAAGAACTCACCAGAGGATTAAATGAAGAAATCCTGAGACTTGACACAATAAAGGATAGATATACTTATGAGATGCAGGCAGAACGTGTCACGAAGTAATTTTCACATAT
>Ga0153944_1000301_pt1 | contig 21197 bp, 19 predicted proteins | sample TSNJ028MetaG_FD_104703 | JGI IMG/M metagenome (GOLD analysis project Ga0153944, IMG submission 104703) | Attine ant fungus gardens microbial communities from New Jersey, USA - TSNJ028 MetaG | ecosystem: Host-associated > Fungi > Mycelium > Unclassified | place: USA: New Jersey, Wharton State... | reverse complement strand
AGAGCGTTCCTGCGTTCACGTAAAGATATTTCCTTCCTCATTTCCGCGTCCGATAGCCAAACCTTTTAAAATCATGGAGAAATTACATATGAATGAATTAACCATTAACCTGACTGCGAAATCGCAGACCCCTTTGTATGAACAGATTTACGAGTATATTAAGAATGATATACGGGAGGGGAAAATTTCCTGTGGTGAGAAGCTGCCGTCCACCCGTGCTCTTTCCCGTCATCTGGAGGTGAGCAGAAGTACGGTGGAACTGGCATATGAACAGTTGTTATCGGAAGGCTATATTGAAGCGGAACCGTATAAAGGATTTTTTGTTGCCCAGGTTGAAGATTTGTATCATCTTAGGAATCTGCAAGAAAAGGAAGAGGAATCAGAAGAGATAAGCAAGTCCTGGTATAAGTATGATTTTACACCCAACGGAGTGGATCTGAAGAGTTTTCCTTATGCGGTATGGCGGAAGTTATCGAAAGATATACTATCAGATGATAAGATTGAGCTGTTCCGTCTCGGTAATCCGAATGGTGAATATGGTCTGCGCCGTGCTGTTGCCAATTATCTGCATCAGGCGCGGGGGGTGCGCTGTACACCGGGGCAGATTATCGTGGGTGCGGGCAGTGACTATATGCTGATGCTGCTGAATGCTGTTATCGGCAGCGGCCACCGGATTGCTTTTGAGAATCCGACCTATAATCATGCTTTCCGGATTTTTCGGCAGTTAGGCTATGATATGTGTACGGTGAATATGGACAAAAGTGGTATGAATCCGGAGGAGTTGAAAGCGTCCGGGGCAAATCTGGCATACGTCATGCCTTCACATCAGTATCCGCTGGGGGTGGTCATGCCGATCAAAAGGCGGCTGCAATTGCTGAAGTGGGTTAATGAACAGGAAGGGCGCTATATCATCGAGGATGATTATGACAGTGAATTCCGCTATAAGGGGAAGCCGGTTCCGGCCCTGCAGGGATATGATGAGCACGGCCGGGTGATCTATCTGGGGACCTTTTCCAAATCCATTGCGCCGGCGATCCGGATCAGCTATATGGTCCTGCCGGATCAACTGCAAAGACAGTTTGAGCAGACCGGAGTGACGATCAGCTCATCGGTATCAAAAGTAGATCAGATGATCCTGCAGCATTTTCTAAACGAAGGATACTATGAGCGTCATCTGAATAAAACCAGAGCGCTGTATAAGAGCCGTCATGATACCCTGATCCAGTGTCTGAAACCGCTCTTATCCAAATGTGAACTATCCGGCGAACATGCCGGCGTCCATCTGCTGCTGACCTTCCGTGATGGCCGCAGTGAACAGGAGCTGATCGACTTGGTCCGGGACGCTGGGGTAAAAGTGTATGGACTGACGGAATATTGTGTGGAACCGGAAGAGAAATATGGAGCAACAATATTGCTGGGATATGCCAATATGAAAGAGGAGGAAATCAGGACAGCAGCCCGGATACTGGTTGACACATGGTAAAAAAATAAGCCCGGACAGAGTCGTCCGGGTTTTAATCCGCATATCTGAAGATACAATTTATTTTTCGGTTTTGGCTGCTTCAGCTTCACCGGCGTTACCGGCCGCAGCTTCATCAGTTTCTTCCGTTTTTGCTTCTGCATTCAGAGAAACATATTCCCGCTCTACCGGTCCCAGATCATCGTCCAAATCAAAATCTTCATCTTCAAAATCATCTGAAAAAATATCTTCTGCATCATCGGATGCCTGTTTTTTTGCTAAATACACGATTCCGGCTGCGAATACGCCGATTGCAGCAGCTCCTGCAATAAGTTTGAAGAGTTTTTTCATGATAACCACACTCCTTTCCTCAATTGTTAATATTGTAATACTTTTTACCGGAAATTAAAAGGGGGAATGTGAAATAAAATTAAGATTTTGTGAATAAAGCCGGCATTTGTTGTCTGGCTTTTTAAATTGTGCTACAATATCAAAGGTAAATAAAGGAAGCGATTTATTAGAGAAGGGAAATTTATGGAGAAAGAAGTGACCCAAAAGGCCAGAAAAGGGATGTCACATGTGATTTATGGCCGAACCGGGATTATTTTATTGTTATTGCTGCTGCAGATTGGTATTCTGGCATATTCATTTTTGATCATGCGGGAATATTTGTTCTTTATTTATAGTGCGTTTCAAGTGGTGGGAGTAATAGCGATCGTATATATCATTAATGACGGCGGTGCGCCGGAATATCGGATGACCTGGATGCTGTGTATCGTGATCGTACCGATTGTCGGAGCGATCTTTTATCTATATGTTAAAGCTGGTGTTGGTACCAGGCACATCGGGAAACGGCTTTCCCGGCTGCGGGATGAGACTTCTGTATACATGGAGCAGGATATGGAGATCATTTCCCAGATGAAGACCAGTCGGGTTTCTAACACTAAACTATCTTATTATCTGTCAAACCAGCTATCATTCCCGACCTACAGTAATACGGAAATAGAGTATTTTCCTCTGGGTGAGGATAAGTTTAAGAGCATACTTCGTGAACTGAAAAGGGCTAAGCATTTTATTTTAATGGAGTATTTTATCGTCAAAGAAGGACTCATGTGGGAAAGCATCCTTGAGATCCTGGAAGATAAAGCACAGGAAGGGGTAGAAGTCCGCTTCATGTATGACGGGATGTGCAGTGTCACAACGCTCCCTTATGATTACCCCAATAAGCTGAAGCGGCGGGGAATCAAGTGCAAGATGTTTAACCCTATCAAACCGGTATTATCAACCGTGCAGAATAACCGGGATCACCGCAAAATCTGTGTGATCGACGGAAAAGTGGGCTATACCGGCGGGGTGAATCTGGCCGATGAATATATTAACCGGGAGGAACGTTTCGGACACTGGAAAGATGCTGCAATTATGCTGAAGGGGGATGCGGTCCAGAGTCTTACGGTGATGTTCCTGCAGATGTGGAACGTTGACAGCAAGCAGCCGGAGTCTTATGAACGTTACATGACTCCGCAGACCGGCGGCTTCGACCTGAAGACCGGGTACGTATTGCCCTATGGAGACAGCCCGTTTGACAATGAAGATGTGGGTTCGGAGGTCTACCTTCATATTCTGAACCATGCCCGGGAATATGTGCATATCATGACCCCTTATCTGATCCTTGATTATGATATGATGAACACTTTGATGAGAGTAGCCAAGAGCGGGGTGGAAGTGATGATTATCATGCCCTACATCCCGGATAAACAGTATGCTTTTGATCTGGCTAAGACCTATTACCGGGAGTTGTTGGCGGCGGGAGTGCAGATTTATGAATATACGCCCGGTTTTGTCCACTCCAAAGTATTTGTTTCCGATGATGATACTGCGACGGTTGGAACGGTGAATCTGGATTATCGGAGTCTGTACCTGCATTTTGAGTGCGGCGTGTTTATATATCAGAATTCGGCTGTATATCAGGCGGAGAAGGATTTTCAGGAGACTTTGCTTAAATGTCATAAAGTAACTTTGATGGAAGTGCAGACCCGGAGTCTGTATACTAAGATCAAGGGTCATTTATTACGGCTGCTGGCGCCGCTGATGTAAATTTAGCATGTACATTCAGAAAAAATTATAGTATAATTTTTGAGTAGTATTTTCACCATATCAGTAAATGGTAAAAAGATGTATAAGCAAGTCAGGAGGAATTGACATGGTAAAGGCAGTAGTAGGCGCTAACTGGGGTGATGAAGGGAAAGGAAAGATTACCGATACACTGGGCGAGAGAGCCGATATTATCGTACGTTTTCAGGGCGGAGCAAATGCCGGACATACAATCGTAAATAATTATGGCAAATTTGCTCTCCACACATTGCCTTCAGGTGTGTTCCATCAGCATATCACGAGTGTGATCGGAAATGGAGTCGCACTTGATATTCCGGTTTTGGTGAATGAGATAAAGTCAATCATCGACCGGGGCGTGCCGATGCCTGACATTCTGGTGTCAGACCGGGCTCAGATGGTCATGTCTTATCATAAACAATTTGATGCGTACGAGGAAGAAAGACTTGGTGGTAAATCGTTTGGTTCAACGAAATCAGGGATTGCACCATTTTATTCTGACAAGTATGCAAAAGTAGGATTTCAGGTAAGTGAACTGTTTGATGAAGAACTGCTGAAGGAAAAGGTAGTGCGTATTACTGAACAGAAGAATGTTTTATTAGAGCATTTATATCATAAACCGCTGATCGATCCGGCGGAACTAATGGCTGAATTATTAGATTATAAGGAAATGATCGAACCATATGTATGCAATGTATCTTTATATTTGCATAATGCTATCAAAGAGGGGAAAGAGATATTACTTGAAGGACAGCTGGGGTCTTTAAAAGATCCCGATCATGGAATCTATCCGATGGTGACCTCTTCCTCTACATTAGCAGCATATGGGGCCATTGGTGCTGGAATTCCACCATATGAAATTAAGCAGGTGATCACGGTATGCAAAGCCTATTCAAGTGCTGTAGGTGCCGGTGCATTCGTTAGTGAAATCTTTGGTGAAGAAGCGGATGAGTTGAGAAAGCGCGGCGGTGACGGTGGTGAATACGGAGCAACGACCGGACGGCCGCGGCGGATGGGATGGTTTGATGTCGTTGCATCAAAGTATGGATGCCGTATTCAGGGAACTACCGATGTTGCCTTTACAGTCCTGGATGTGCTGGGATATCTGGATGAAATCCCGGTGTGCGTAGGATATGAGATTGACGGAGAGATCACATCGGAATTTCCGACTACTCCGATGCTGGCGAAGGCAAAGCCGGTGCTAAAGGTGCTGCCGGGATGGAAATGTGAGATCCGCGGGATCAGGAAGTACGAAGAACTGCCGGAAAATTGCCGGAAATATATTGAGTTTATCGAAGAACGGATTGGGTATCCGGTAACGATGATTTCCAATGGTCCGGGCAGGGATGAGATTATTTATAGAAGTAAGTAGATGTGAGTTTGGGGGCCGTTGCACTAAAAAGTGTTTCCGGCCCCTTGTTCTGTGCAGGCCGGCCCCGACTCCGGCTCAGGTGGTCAAGCAGGGGCAGGGACACTGCACCTGTGCTTCTAAGGATAAAAATGCTATTTAAAATAAGAATGTGCCTTAGGCTGCGGTGGGCAGTGTGATTATGAAGGATGCACCGCCGGTTTCGGGAGTGTCTTCGATGCGGATGGTACCTTTGTGGGCGGTGATGATTTCTTTGGCGATCGCCAGGCCGAGACCAAAGTGCTTTCGTTCGGAACGACTGGTGTCAATGCGGTAGAAACGCTCCCAGATCTGGTCTTTTTGGTTGTTGGGGATTCCGGGGCCATTGTCGGCCACGCGGATTTCCAGGTGGGTTTTGGTTTCGGCCAATACCAAGATTATATCGCCGTTTTGTGGAGTATAGTTGATGGCGTTGTCCAGCAGAATTGATAATACCTGTTCTAAGCGTCCCCGGTCGCCGATGCAGCGGGCGATTTTACCCTCGGGGAGTTCGACGGATATACAAATCCCTTTTTTATTGGCCAGGACATCGAATTTTTCGAATGCTTCCAGTACAAGGGTGTCCAATTCTAAACGTTCAAATTGCATTGAAAATGAAGAGTTGTCCGCTTTGGCGAGGCTTAGGAGGTCATCTACCAGACGGGACATCCGGTGGCCTTCGATTTCTAAGGTGTTCTGAAAGCGTTCTGCTTCATTTTTATTTGCTTTTTTCATTGCCGACAGGCTGGATAGCATGACGGCCAGAGGAGTCCTGAGTTCATGAGAAGCAAGGGCAACGAACTGGGTCTGCTGTTCCTTGCTGCGGCGGATGGGGGCGATCAGCCTTTTGGTAAAGAAGTAAGAGAAGACAAAAAGCAGAATGATGCCAATCAGATTGAGGACGATAGAACGGAGTCTCAGCCAGAAGATCTGCTGGTGTACATTATCCAGCGGACGAATGATCAGGGCACTCAGATAGCGGTCGTCTTTCGGAATCAGGCAGGCGGAAACATAATATGTTTCCCGGTCTTTTTCGGACAGCGTAAATTCGGTATGCCGGGTTAAGGTGTTTTTACCCGGAGCGGCAGCTAAATCGAATTGATAGTCGTCCAGTGCCATTTGACGGGCCTTTTCAATCAGTGTTCCGCGCTCCTTATCACTTTGAAGTTCATCGTATAATATCGGCAATCCATTATTGGAAAGAGCGAGGATATACTGTCCGTCTTTTTCCATTTTGGCAATCCACTCATAGGAAATTACCGATTGATTCTCCAGATTGGCAATCATCGAATAGAGGTCATTGATAAAAGTAGCATGTTCACTGTTTATCAGCGAATGCTCATATGACAGTGTGCTGATGACCGACATAGCGATCATAATAATACTGGTGATCAGCGCACAGAAAAAGGTCATTTGATGATGTAATCTTTTGAACATATTTATTCCTCCATGCGATATCCGACACCGCGGATCGTCTTGAGTGTCATTTTGCTTTCCAATGCTTTGAGACGGCGCCGCAGAAAATGGATATAGTTATCCAGATTGCCGTCCTCCACGCCGGCATCCGGTCCCCATACACGGTAAAGGAGCATGTCCCGGGGCAGGATCTGATCCGGATTGCGGAGAAAAATCTCCAGCAGTTCGGCTTCACGCTTTGACAGTGAACAGGTCAGAGTGCCTTTGAACAATTGTTTTTGATAAGGATCGAAAGAAATATCGCCAATATCCAGGGTATGATTGTTTTGCCAGTGCATCGGCCGCCGGCTGATGCTGCGGATTCGGGCCAGAAGTTCTTCAAAGGCAAACGGCTTTACGAGATAGTCGTCAGCACCGGTTTCGAAGCCATCGATCTTATCATTAAGCTCACCGAGAGCAGTAATCAGAATGACCGGTGTTTCAATGCCGTCGTCACGGATCTTTTTTAAGATATTAAGACCATTGACACCCGGGATCATCCGGTCCAGCAGGATTAGCTCATGAGCCCGCTGACCGATCCAGTGCAGAGCATCAACACCATCATAACAAGTATCCATGACAAAGCCTTCTTTTTCCAATTGAAAAGTGATCGAATCGGATAGATTCAAATCATCTTCGACAAGTAATATCCTCATACCTTAAAATTCCTTTCTTTATATATTCAATAATTATAGCATATCACAGGTATCTCTAATAAATCTCAAAATGTGATTTATTTGTGAATGTAAAAAAAGAATTTATTTTAGAGAAAGTTTAGAGACAGCTTTGTTATGCTGAGAACGTAAAAACGAATGGAGGTACTTATATGAAACGGTTTGCAAAGAAACTAACAGCCGGAATATTATGTGTGGCAGTGATTGTACTTACGGCTTGCTCAGGAAATGACAAAAAGGGTAATGACGGCAAGGAAAGCGAGAAGGGAAGATATATAGAAACCGGGTATACCTTGCCGGAGCAGGTGGAAAATGTAATTGCGATGGGGAAAATGGAAGAAGACACTCTGCGTTTGGTAAGCACAACCGGAGTATTTGATTCGAAGGATGGCGGCCAGACATGGGAACAGGCGATGAACGGTTATGTGCCAACAATAGAACGTGATGACGGTGCATATCTGATGGATGCAGCAGTAGACGCAAGCGGCAGGTTATTCCTGGCATATACGGGCGGTTATTATTTAATTGATGAAAGCGGCACCGAGAAGCCTGTAACGATAGATGTACCCGAAGGAGACCAAGAAGAATTCACGATCAACGCAGATGAAGAGGAAGAGGATGCAGGTGAGGATGCAGAGATAACCGACTCAGATGAAGCGGGTTATACCTTTGAAAATACTTTGATCAATGTGAAATTTACCGGTGATGGCAGGCTGGCAGGTGTGGATTATAATGGAACCGGATATCTGGTGGACCCGGACTCGGGCAAGATTCTCCAGTCCTACGGCGCAGAGTCGGAAAGTTATATTGAAAGTTTTGCTATTGTCGGTAACCGTTTGATCGCGTTAGGGTTCGAGGGATTAGACATTTATAATATTGAGACCGGCGCTCTGGAAGAAATGGATCCGGCCCTCAGCGAATATTTTAAAGATTCCGGAAACACTGCAGAAGGCGGGTCCATTCAGTCTCAATCGCGGATCGTAGCTGCTGCTGATGCCGAAGACACTATTTATTATGTTGATTCTACAGGTTTATACCGGTACACATTTGGCGCCGGTGAAATGGAACGGCTGATAAATGGTTCGCTATGCAGCATGTCCAATCCAGCCTTAACGATGTCGGAGCTGTTTGAGACAGAGAATAATACCTTCCTGATGTATTATCAGGGAGATCAGGGGATTTCGCTGATGCATTATGAATATTCAGAAGAAGCCTCAGCAGTACCGTCCCACGAAATAAAAGTGTATGCATTGAATGACAATCAGGCGATCCGGCAGGCAATCTCTAATTTCCAGACCAAAAATCCGGATTACTATATAAACCTGGAAATCGGTATGAGCGGAGAAGATTCAATAACTGCTTCAGATGCTCTGAGTACGCTTAATACCAATATCCTGGCCGGAAACGGACCAGATCTTATCCTGCTGGATCAAATGCCAGTCGATTCTTATATCGAAAAGGGTCTGCTGGAAGACCTCGCCGATGTAGTGGAAGAATGCAAAAAAGACAGTACCTTCTTTGAAAATATCCTGAACTATAAACAGACAAAAGACGGTGTTTATGTGATACCCACCCGTTTTGCGCTGCCGGTTGTAGCCGGGACTGATGAGACGATAAAGAATGTAACCGACCTTTCATCTTTAAGAACAGAAATACAGCGTCTGCGCAGTGAGAATCCGGATGTGGCCAGTATTCTGGGACCGGATAATGCGGAAGCCTTACTTGGGAAATTGCTTAACACTTCGCTGGTAAAGATTGTAAAAGAAGATGGAACGCTGGATAAAGATGGGTTAACAGAATTCCTGTCGGCAGCCAAAGAGATCTATGATAGCAATTATCAGCCGGACGAAGACGCTGAGAATTATTATATGTCCGTAAATGGGATGGACAGTAATGTGTTGCTGAATATGCCTACGGTTTTGAGTAAAGGCCAGAAGATGAATATAGGGAAATTAGACGGTGTATGGGCTCTTGGTTCGTTAGTGAGCATGAATGATGAGGTCGATTGGAGCTACAATGTATTAGCAGGCCTGTCTCAAAATGTATTTATTCCGCAGGATACGATCGGTATCAGTGCCAAGAGTGAAGAGAAAGATGCGGCGCGGAAATTCCTGAAATATTTACTGTCAGGAGAAAACCAGAGCAGTATCCAGCCTTCCGGTTTTCCGGTAAATGCAGATGCTTTAGAACAGGCTTATGAAAGCGTAAAAGGTCAGGAAAAGAGTAGTATCGCATTTTCAACGGCTTCTGAGGAAAGCGGTGGAGTATCTTCGGATATCCAGACTATGACCCTGCGCAGCGCAAATGAAGATGAATTCAGGGCTGTAAAAGACTATATTGCAGCAGCAGATACGGCAGCAGTCACCGATACAGTCATCACCGAAGCGATCGTGGCCGAAGGCGGTACCTGCTTGACCGAAGGAAGTGATATTAATGATGCGGTTGATAAGATTCTGCAGTCAGTGAATCTGTATCTGGCTGAGTAACGGAGAGACAGCATGAAGAAACAAGAGAGCCGCTATACAGGAATCCTGTTTATCCTGCCCAGCTTTATCGGTGTATCGATATTTGTGCTGGTGCCCTTTCTGGATGTGGTAAGAAGATCATTTACCAGTGTGATAACAGAAGAATGGGCAGGACTTAAAAACTATCAGGCGGTATTTGCCAATGGAGCTTTTCAGCTGGCGGCGGTCAATACTTTGAAATTCCTGATTGTATGTATGCCGTTATTACTGGGGCTGTCGCTGGCGGTCAGCGTATGTCTGGATAAACAGGCTAAATTCGGCCACCTGCTGAAGAGTGTATATCTGGTACCGATGGCGGTACCGGTTGCTTCAGTGGTAATTATCTGGCGGGTGCTGTTCCATAAACAGGGAATCTTAAGCGGTTTGCTGGGGATGCTGGGACTAAGTTCGGTCGATTGGATGAATTCAAAGTATGCTTTCTGGGTATTGGTATTCAGTTATGTATGGAAGAATGTTGGCTATAATATTGTCCTGTGGATGGCCGGGCTGGCGGCCATTCCGGACAGTATCTATGAGGCGGCAAAAGTGGATGGTGCCGGTGAGTGGCAGATTTTTTATAAGATCACCCTGCCGAATCTTGGAAAGGTCAGCTATACCATTACCATCCTGTCCCTGCTGAACTCTTTTAAGGTCTTCCGGGAAGCATATCTGGTTGCCGGAAACTACCCCCATGATAGTATGTATCTGCTGCAGCATTTGTTTAATAACTGGTACCGGGATTTATCTTTGGATAAGCTATCGGCGGCGGCAGTAGTCGTGGCGATTATTATTACCATCATCGTGCTGCGTCTCGGTGACCTCTTTTATGAAGAAGAATCCTTAAACAAGAAATCAAGAAGAAGGTTTAGACTCTCATGAAACGAAAAATCATACTGATAGTACTTATCATAATGGCAGGGTTGATATGTTATCCGATCATCTTTCTGGTCTCCGGTTCTTTTATGAGCAGCCAGGAGTTACGGGAGAATTTGGGACCACTGCTTACTGATTATACAAATGCCTATATTTCAGCCGGATTACTGCCAATATTTCCGACACTGAAGAATTATGTGGAGATCCTGCTGGACTCACCGGAGTTCTTTGTGATGTTCTGGAATTCGGTCAGGCTGGCCGTACCGATACTGGCCGTTCAACTGGTGGCCGGGGTTCCGGCAGCCTGGGGCTTTGCAAAATATCAATTTCCATTGAAAAAGGTATTCTTTACGATATACCTGATTCTGATGATGATGCCGTTTCAGGTGACCATGCTTTCCAATTACCTGATGCTGGATAAGCTGAATCTGATTAATACCCATCTCGCCATTATCCTGCCTGCCGGCTTCTCAACCTTTCCGGTTTTCATTATGTATCGCTTTTTCAGTGATATTCCTAGGGAAATTATTGAAGCGGCAAAGATTGACGGAGCGGGAGCGATGCAGGTATTCAGGTATATGGCGCTGCCAATTGGCAGCGCGGGGATTATATCAGCGATGGTACTCGGTTTCCTGGAGTGCTGGAATCTGATTGAACAGCCAATGACCTTTTTATCTGATCAGGATAAGTGGCCGCTATCGTTGTATCTGCCGAATATTACCCCGGAAACAGCCGGCAGTGCATTTGCATCATCGATTATCGGGCTGATACCGGCGATTCTGGTATTTTTAGCCGGACAGGATTATCTGGAAAGAGGTATCATGGCATCGGCAGTGAAAGAGTAAGAAGGGAAAAGTGAAGGGTGAAATTATTAGAACGTATCTGGGATTTTAAAATACAGGAAAAAGAATATATTTCTATGCGGGAGCGGGCATTACGGGTGCTGGCCGGGTTTCTAATCATTATGTTTCTTTTTACCATCCTATCAAGAGCGGCCAATGCCATGACAATTCCGCGGGTGCAGGTTGAATCAGCTGCGAAAAAAACGATTGAGCACACGGTTGAACAGGAGGGAAAAATTGAAGCTGATGGTGAGCAGGCAGTGACCACTGCCGGTGGTTTGAAGATTAAGTCTGTACAGGCATCAAACGGAATGCAGGTAGAAGAAGGCACGCCGCTGCTGGAACTGGATATGGAAGATATTGCAGAAAAAATAAAAGAGTTGGAAACAGAACTGGGCAAATATGAACTGTCCATCTCTGATGCAAAGTATAATAAGGGGTTGCAGGAAAGTGATCGGTCAACCGGTATTAAGCGGGCTCAGGAAGATTATAACAGTATTACAGCTGAGCACAATGCCAGGGTCGATACTGCTAAAAGGCAGATGGATGAAGCCTGTACAGCCTGGGAAAATGTCAAAAACAATCCAGATCCGGAGAATGAAAATGCTGAGGATCAGACGGCATTAAAAGCTGCATACGAAGAAAAGCAGGTCTTATATAATGATGCCCTGACCGCACGGGATCAGGCCCTGAAAGAAGCTTCCCGGGCTATTGAGGATGCCAGGAAGAGCAGCAGCAAAGACAGTACGGCCGAATCTACGGCACTGGATAAGGAGTCGGTGGAGGCTAAGCTGGCCAAATATCAGCAGCTGCAGAAGCAAAATGGCATCATTACTGCACCGGGTAAAGGAACCATTACGTTTGTGGATACGACTGTGGTAACCGGAGGGGTAACGCCGGAAACCAGTATGATGCTGATCTCTGATGCTTCCAAAGGATTGAAATTTACAGCCACACTGGATGAGGATCAGCAAAAATATGTTGCTGTTGGCGATGAAGTTACAATTGTTAACAAAAATAATGAAGAAATCAACAACGTGACGGTCGAATCGATGGCACCCAATGCGGAGAGCCCGGAGAACAGAGATATCGTGGCAAATCTGGGTGACACCGACAAAGTACAGGTGTATGATACGGCAACTTTGAAAGTGAAAATCAGCTCGAAAGCTTATTCGACCTGTATTCCGAAAGCGGCTCTGCGCAAGGGTGGGTCAGGAGAATCCGATTATGTACTGGTATTAACCGAAAAGAAGTCGGTGCTGGGAACACAGTTAGTGGCCGAAAAGCTGGCAGTGACGGTACAGGAACAAAATGAAAGTTATGCGGCTCTGGCAGATAATGAAGTAACTTCTGTGCAACAGATGATCGTAGACTCCGACAAAGAAATACAGGCTGGTGACCGGGTAAGGCTGGCTGAGAGCAATGAGTAGAAAAAGAGCGTATGTGGTAAGTATAATCCTGTTTGCAATAATGATCATATGCTATGGATTGGCGCTGGCAGGAAGCATAAAGGCAGGGAACGAAAAAGAGATTGCCATGCTTTACTGGAAAACAGAGTATATGACTGGAAAAAAGGCGCAGGAAATGCAGGAAAAAAATCGGACATCAGATGAGGAATCTTTGAATTTCACCCTTTGGGGAAGCCGGAAGAAGCAGCCGGTTACATTTAAAGAATATGGCCGTACAGCGGAAGCAGAGGCGATTTATCTGTGCGGTGATTCCCATTTGCTGTTTGAGGGTGATGCCTATATTGATGAGATGGATGCAGAAGGGTGTCTGATCTCATCTGATATAGCGTATGAGCTGTTCGGCAATACCAAAATAAGAGACCTGCCGGTGACCTTTGGTGATAAAGAGTATATCGTCCGGGGGGTAATCGCTGACCGGAAGAATACTCTGGCAGTCCAGGCGGATAGCAGCACCGAAGGTATACTGGATGCGGCTGCAGTGGAGATACCGGGCGGCCGTACGGTCAACTCGGTGATCAATGAATATGAAGGCCGGTACGGTGCGGCTGACAGTAAAGTAAACCTGGCGGCTGTTTCGATTTGGGGCAATCTGGTCGTGGGACTGCTGCCCCTGGGCATGTTTCTGACCCTGCTCGTACCGGCGCTTAAGAAGGCAGTGCTGTTAAGGAACAGCCCGGTGAAGTGCCTGGCGTGGGTATTGGGGATGATGATCTTCAGCATTGTGTATTGGGCGGTCAGTGGTACGAAGCTCCGGCTCCCGTTTGATTTTGCACCCTCGAAATGGTCTGATTTTTCATATTGGGGTGAGTTATTTAAGCAGCAGTCGGAAGCCATCTGGAACTTCATCATTATGGAAAAGCGCGGACCGGAACAAGTTTATGCCGAAAGGCTGGCCGGGACATTGAAATATGCTTTGTTTAGCATCGCGGCTTTTGCCTTTTGGGTCAGAAAAATGGAGATGAAAGTCTTCAGGGATTGGTTTCTGTTTTCGGCCTGCGGAATTACCAGTGCATTTGCAGCGGTAATGATAACGGAAACTAATAAAAATATCATCGCCGGGTACAGCGGCCTCTGGATATTACCACTGTTTTATCTGACCGGCATGCTGGTGCTTAACCGGGGAAGGTTCATCTTATAACATCTGAATTCCGTTTTTAATCGACTCCTGCATATCTTCATCGGGCCAGACCGAAGCCTGCACTTCACCGATATGAGCTTTCCGAAGATAGAACATGCAGATCCTCGATTGGCCGATACCGCCGCCGATGGTATAAGGCAGTTCACCGTTTAAAAGGGCTTTCTGGAATTCCAGTTCGCTCCGGTCTTCACAGCCGGCCGCCGCAAGCTGCCGGCGAAGGGCATCCTCGTCGACCCGGACACCCATGGAAGATAGCTCCAGAGCGACATCGATAACCGGATAATATACGATGATATCGCCATTCAATTCCCAGTCATCGTAATCAGGGGCCCGCCCGTCATGTTTTTCGCCTGACTCCAGAACCTTACCGATCTGAGTGATGAAAATAGCACCTTTTGCTTTAGCGTAACGGTATTCACGTTCCTTTGGCGTAGAATCCGGATACATCGTTTCCAGTTCCTGCGAGGATACAAAGGTGATCTCGTCCGGCAGACATGGTTCTATGTAATTGTATCTGCGGGCCATAAATTCTTCAGTTTCCTTGAGAGCCGCAAATACTTTCCGGACGGTATATTCCAGTGTTTCCATATTCCGTTCTTCTTTTGAGATAACCTTTTCCCAGTCCCATTGGTCTACATAGATAGAATGCAGGTTGTCGGTGTCTTCATCCCGGCGGATCGCACTCATATCAGTGTAGAGGCCTTCGCCGGAGTGGAAGCCGTAGCGCTTCAGCGCCATCCGTTTCCATTTCGCCAGTGAGTGGACGATTTCCACCACGGCGTCATCCTGTTCTTTTACGCCAAAGGCAACAGGGCGTTCGACGCCGTTCAGGTTATCATTTAACCCGCTTTCCGGTTTTACGAAGAGCGGCGCAGAGACACGGGTCAGATGCAGCGATTTGGCTAATGCCCGTTCAAAATGGTCTTTAACTTCTTTGATCGCCACTTCAGTTTCACGAATGGTAAGCGGAGAAGAATAGTTCTCCGGTATGATAAGATTTGTGAGCATAATTACTCTCCTTCCATTATATAACTATCTTAAGTGTAGTAGAAAAGCCGACCCTCTGTCAAGTCAAGTCATAAATAATTATGAAATTATAGGGAGAGGATTTAAGATAATCTTTAGAAGGCAGTCATACCTTCGTCACATATTTTCGATAAACTGAAATCGTGTCATGGAAATAGTAAAAAAGTGTCAGTGATATAAAAAAATATGACATAAAATCAGGGGAGTAACCATATAATAATAATATCGGGATTTGACAGAAAATGGAGGTGCATCGATGAAATATAGCGAAATTAAAAACAACCAGGAACCGATAGATGTGGAACAATATTTGTATAAGCGGCAGCAGATAAGGGAAGCCGAAAAGAAACAAACAGCCGGGAAGCCGGGGATCATAAAGAAAAATCCTGCATATATGTTAGCAGGACTTTACGGCTAGAGTACTGTACCGCTCACAATCAGCCAAACAGCACTGCAGGTGAATCAGTCGTCTTTATTTTTATCTTTCAGAAGTTTAAATACAAGGGTATAAGCGTAGATGAGAACCGGCACGAGGATCGTACATGCAACAGATGCTTTGAAAAGGCTCATAGATGCCGAGCGGTCGATCAGAGCAAATATCAAAGTGCTTGCATACATACCAACGAGAAGAATGATTCCGATAACGGCTATGATCCGTTTTCCTTTTTTCATAAATATCACCTTAATCCAATCGCAGAGTATCGGGAAATTTGAACCCGGCTATAACAATACATTGATTATATACACAATCTAGGGAAAATGCAAATCAGAAAAAAACTGGAATAAGAATTGAAAATGGTATATAATAGGACGTATGAAAGCGATTAAGAACGAAAAGGAGAATTTTTAATGGCAGCACTATTAGAAAGTTGGAGAAAAGAAGCTTATTCACAGGAAAAGGACAGAGGTACGCTAGAGAAATTATGGGCGGAGTATTTTGAAATAGAAAAAGGGATTTACGAACAATTATTGGATCATCCGGATACCGAGGTGAGAGGAACGGTTGCTGAATTGGCGGAGAAATATGCAGTCAGTATATCGGCAATGACCGGATTTCTGGACGGGATCAACGACAGTCTGGTGGAAGTTAACCCGATCGAGACCATGGATGAATCTACCGAAGTAAGTCTCTTATTTGATAAAGAAAAATTATATAAGAATATGGTGGGTGCGCAGGCCGACTGGCTGTATGATCTGCCTCAGTGGGAAGCAATCTTTCCGGAAGAAGAGCGTAAGGAATTATATAAAGAACAAAAACAATCCGGTACGATCCGTAAAGACAAGAAGATTGGCCGTAACGAACCTTGTCCCTGCGGCAGCGGGAAAAAGTATAAAAAGTGCTGCAGCGCTTAAAGTGCGTGCAGCTGCTCCGTCATCAAAGAAAGGAGTTCTTCCACTATGGGTTCAATCCAACCAATCCACACTCTGAACAACAGCATCACAATTCCCACCGTCGGATTCGGCACATGGAAAGTTTCAGAAGGCGGAAGCGATATCATTAAAACTGCAATAGAAGCCGGATACCGCTATTTTGATACGGCATCCTTCTATGGCAATGAAGAAGAAATCGGAAAAGCATTTACCGAAATCAGCCTTCCCCGCAGGGAACTCTTTCTGGCATCAAAAGTCTGGAAGACGGAAATGGGATACGATAACACCTTAAAAGCATTTGAAGCATCCCTGAAGAGACTCCGGATCGATTATCTGGACTTATACCTGATCCACTGGCCGCTGCCCGATCCGGCAATGCCGCCGGCCGAGTGGAAACAGCTTGATCTGGATACATGGAGAGCGATGGAGAAGCTATATCGTGAAGGAAAAGTCCGGGCCATCGGAGTCAGTAATTTTCTGCCCCATCATCTGGTAAATATTATTCAGAATTGTGAGATTATGCCGGCAGTAAACCAACTGGAACTGCATCCCGGATACATGCAGAATGAAGCGGTGCGTTATTGCAAAGAACAGGGAATACTCCCGCAGGCATGGAGTCCGCTGGGCAGACGCAGAATAGCTTCCTTGCCGCTGCTGCTGGAGCTGGCAGAGAAGTATCAGGTATCATCGGCTCAGATATGTCTCCGGTATCTGCTGCAGGCAGGATGTATTGTACTGCCGAAAGCATCGGCGATTGAACGGATGAAAGAAAACATGAAAATATTTGATTTTGAAATAATAAATGAAGATATGTACCGGATTGCCACCTTACCGCAGGCAGGCTGGTCAGGAGAACATCCGGATTATGAGAGGATACAGCCCTTATAAGCATAAAATGAATAAAGTTAAGGCCATAATGACATACTAATCGAGAGGACAAAATAAACACAATATGCAATTGTGCAATAGTCGGGAGGTATGTTTTTATGCCAGAATTAAAATGTTCTGTATCAACCTGCACTTATAATGAGTCTCAATTATGTCAGCTGGATTCTATCCAGGTGGGCGGTGATTCGGCTGATAAACCGGAAGAGACCTGCTGTGACAGCTTTGTCGAAAGAACCGGTGAGCGTGTGACGAATGCGGTAAGCGAAGCATCAGAGCGCAGCAGTATCCGCTGTGAAGCAACTGATTGTAATTATAATGAACAGTGCAGATGCCATGCTGGTAAGATCAGTGTTGAAGGTAATGGCGCCTGTCAATGCGGTGAAACAGCTTGTGCAACATTTGTTTGCTGTTAATTGCAGCTAAAAAAGCGATATGCTTAACCTAGTGGTTACTCATATCGCTTTTTTTGTTCTTTTGTTGACGCCGTTTATTTTGATATGTATAATATAACCTATATGCGCAGAAAGGGGAGTGCCTGGTGCACTGCATGAAGTGATCAATTATGGAGAAACGTCCGGAAGATATTCAGGAAGAAGTAAGAGAAGAAATACCCAATGAAAGCGGGTATTATGATAAAAAACCAAAGTTTGTAAATAGAGGGCCATCTAAATTCCGGGAGACTTGGGACCGGGGGAAAATGTACTTCTTTGTAGTGGCTGCAAGTATTTTGTTTTATTTTGCATTGTTACGTGTATCTGGTTTATCAGGGATACTATGGAAAATTGTAGATGTGCTGACACCGATTATATTTGGTGTGGTAATTGCATATTTATTGAATCCGCTGATGAAAAAGATCGAGCGATTTATTCTGCCATTTTTCAAGAAATATGTAAAGAAGCCTAAAAAAGCTGAAAATTTATCACGTGGGATTGCGATTTTACTCTCGCTGATATTTTTATTGGCAGTAATCGTGGGCCTATGTAATATGGTTATCCCAGAACTCTATAAGAGTATCCGCAACCTGGTATTTACACTGCCTGGTCAGTTAAACAGCTCGCTGAGTAGATTAAACGAAATTGAACTGGATAATTCTACATTGGGAATGCTGACTAAAAATGTCCTGACCGAGGCGACGGAAACCTTCCAGACTTGGTTAAGGACCGATTTGTTGAAGCAGAGCAACGTTATCATGACCAGTTTAACCGAAGGCGTGATCAGCGTCGTCAGCACGTTGTTTAATTTCTTGATCGGTTTGATCGTATCAGCCTACCTGCTGTTCAGTAAAGATACCTTTTCAGCGCAGACAAAGAAGGCTTTGTATGCGTTTTTGAAACCGGAACATGCCAATATGACTTTGCATATCACTAAGAAAAGCAATGAGATATTCGGCGGTTTTATTATTGGAAAGATTATTGACTCAGCTATTATCGGTGTCTTGTGTTTCCTGGGCATGTGGATTCTGAATATGCCATATGTGATGTTGGTCAGCGTAATTGTGGGTGTGACGAATGTTATTCCGTTTTTTGGTCCTTATATCGGAGCAATTCCAAGTGCGGTCCTGATCTTGCTGGAAGATCCCCGCAAAGGGATCTACTTTATCATATTTGTCTTTTTGCTGCAGCAGCTGGACGGTAATGTGATCGGACCGAAAATACTGGGGAACTCTACCGGTTTATCGGCATTCTGGGTAGTATTTTCCATCCTGCTTGGCGGCGGATTATTTGGTTTCATCGGGATGATCATGGGAGTGCCGACCTTTGCGGTGATCTATTATATTGCTCAGATCATTATCAACCAGAAGCTGGAGAAGAAGAAGCTCCCCGCCCATTCGGAGAACTATGACCAGCAGAGTTACGTCAATGAAGAAGGGCGGTATGCCCGGTCTGAAGAACAGAAAAAGGAGGATTAAATTATGCCGATTCGCGTACAAAATGATTTACCGGCTAAAGAGATACTGGAGCGGGAAAATATATTTGTCATGGATGAACTCCGGGCGACTCATCAGGATATCCGTCCGATCAGGATCGGACTTTTGAACCTCATGCCGCTGAAAGAAGATACTGAATTGCAGATTCTGCGGTCCTTATCTAATACACCAATACAGGTAGATATAGTATTTGTGACTATGAGCAGCCATGAATCGAAAAATACGCCGACCAGTCATCTGAATAAATTCTATGTCACATTCGAAACGATTAAAAAACAGAAATTTGATGGATTTATCATTACCGGAGCACCGGTAGAACAGATATCGTTTGAAGAGGTGGATTACTGGGAAGAACTTAAAGAAATCATGGAGTGGAGTAAGCATCATGTTACTTCAACCATCCATATATGCTGGGGAGCCCAGGCCGCTCTTTATCATCACTTTGGTATCGATAAGGTGCAGCTGCCGGAGAAGCTGTTCGGTGTATTTGAGCATCGCGTGCTCAACCGCAAGGTGCCGTTGATACGTGGTTTTGATGATGTATTCCTGGCACCTCATTCCCGCTATACCGATGTGCCGATTGAAAAAATCCATACGGAAGAACGGCTGACCATTCTGGCTGAGTCGGAAGAAGCCGGCATGTTTCTGGCGATAGCCGATGAAGGCAGACAGATATTCGTCACCGGTCATCCGGAATATGACCGGATAACACTGGAGAAAGAATATCGGCGGGATAAAGATAAAGGATTGGATATTAAGGTGCCGAAAAGTTATTATCCTAATGACGATGATAGTATGCGTCCGTTGCTGACTTGGAGGGCGCATGGCAACAATCTTTATACCAATTGGCTTAATTATTACGTTTATCAGATTACTCCTTATGATTTGGACGGGACGCCGTTTAATGCGGAAACCGGGAGGTTTGAAGTGTAGATGATTATCGTATATTATCGTTAAATATTGCTGATTATCGTAACTTGTGGGGTACAAATGGGGGATAAAAGATAATCCTATGGGGTACTGAAAATTTGCTTAATAGGTATGGGATAAGTCTTTTAAAATGTAAGAAATCAAGCATTTACGCTAATAATTAAATTTAAAGGAACTAATAAAAACGCTTTGCCAGTGACAATGCGTTTTTATTGTATAAATCAGCAAAAGAACAAATGTAGAGACGGGTGTTCTCTTGTCACGCAGAGATATAAACACAGTATAAAAAAGCATTAATAAGCAAGCATTAAAGAAAAAGCCGAAGCAACCGAGGGAAAGATAATTTAATAGTGCCGGATAACTGGAAATATGATATCATAATTATTAGCAAATTATGTAAAGGAGATAGCTGATATGAGTGAAATGAGATATTGTGAAAGTTGTGGTATACCACTTGGTTCTAATGAAATTCTTGGAGCCAATAATGTAAATTAAAACGTTGGAAACAATAAGCATGGAAATTGAGTGAGAGAATTAGCTTTACAGGAGATTTATATTATGAGATTTGAATATACAGATGGATGTAATAGTGATTTTATTTTTTTTATCAGGAAGGAATATAGAGGGCGAGGAATCTCCAATAAGCTGATGAAATTAATTGAAACAAATGCTAAGAACAAAGGGTATTGCTATATGGTTTTGGAATCTGGTGAACCACTTATTGCGGCGAGGGCACTATACAGAAAAAGGGGATATAAAATGATTCCAAATTACGGACAGTACAAAAATATGTCGGACTCTATCTGTATGAAGAAAGAATTATAAATTTCAATTGAGTGAGAGAATCTGAATTTAGTTTAGCAATTGTAACTGTATATTATTTATATAATATTTAGATAAATAGTAATATGTGGGAGTTGATAAACTATGAGTAATAATGCATTTGAATATTTAAAAAACAATAATGAATTATTTGAGTTATATAATGATTTGATTCGAAAATTGGATAGTTTACTAGAATTAAAAATTAGAAAAAGAAACTCATATCTTAAAACAGTTGTATTGTGTAATCGTAAAAACTTTGCGTGTATATCCCTTTTAGATGACAGTTCTTCTATAATGGATAAGAGTTTTAGAATAGTATT
>Ga0153944_1000291_pt1 | contig 21585 bp, 23 predicted proteins | sample TSNJ028MetaG_FD_104703 | JGI IMG/M metagenome (GOLD analysis project Ga0153944, IMG submission 104703) | Attine ant fungus gardens microbial communities from New Jersey, USA - TSNJ028 MetaG | ecosystem: Host-associated > Fungi > Mycelium > Unclassified | place: USA: New Jersey, Wharton State... | reverse complement strand
TTATATTAGCGGATATCGGGAAGCAGCAAGTCTTTTGATTATGAATGCACTTATTAAGGGCGATACTAGAACAAAAGATGAATTGATTTTCCCTATATGTTTTTTATATCGCCAATACATTGAACTTACTTTGAAAGACCTTTATCTTTATTATTCTAATGATTCTGAAGAAGAAAAGGATAAGTTCATAAAAAAGACTAACCATAAGCTAATACATGTTTGGAATGAAAAAATTGTGCCTATGATAAAACCATTGTTTGTTGAAGAATCTGAAATAAATGAGTTCAATTTAATAGAAAGCTATATAAATGAGTTTAATAACTTAGATTCAGATTCTTTTGTTTTTAGATATCCTATAGATAAAAGTAGAACACTTTACCACAAAACATCCCAAAAGATAAATTTACCAGCCCTTATGGAAAAAATGGAATCACAAGTCGAAGATTTTTTTGCATATACATCCGCACATCTTGATATATATAAAATGCGAAACGATGTTAATAATTATAGAATCAAAGCTTTAGAATGCATTGAAAATGAAAAATATGATGAAGCGATCCAGTTATATAATAAAGCTTTAGAGTTAAAGCGTAGGTGGAATGGTGATGAACATTCTGATGTTATTTTTCTCTACATTGAAATAGCTTCAATCTACACCATGCAAGATAAAAGCACCGAAGCACTAGATTTTCTTTCAAAAGCATTAGATATTAGTATTAGAATTAATAATTCAGTATTTTTATCTACCATCTACCAACATATGGGCATGAATGAATCAATGCAGAAAAATTACTTAAAAGCACTTGAACTTTATGAAAAATCTATGGAATAAGCAGAAGAGGATGATTCATATGCTATTAATACTTATCTATATGCTGCAAGGGTAGGTCATACATTAAAGGATTTTGTGAAAGCAAAGAAATACTATGAGAAAGCTATGTTTTTGAGTAATAAAATACTTGGAAGTAACCATATTGAATCAGTAAACTTATCAAAAGAAATTGAAAGCTTTAACAATAATAAAGCAGATTGAAAGTTTTCCATTATAAATAGTAAACATGAATTTTTGTGTGGAGGTGAAAAAATGTCGAATAGTTATCATGCTGTAATTATAAATTTGAGTCAACTCAATAAAAAGGTTTTCAAGCGGTTTACTATTATAGAAATGAAGAAACGGTTTTTAGGTATTGTGAAATTATACAAAATTGCTATCCCCGAATCAGAGATTCAAGAAGCTGTACTAAATATTCAGGCAAATATGAGTAATAAGTTAAAAAAGGAATGGTACGCTGCATTTTATAATTCAGAAAAAGCTATTATTGTATACCGAAAGAAAATATTTGAATTGTCTGCCAACGGAATTGTGCCAGTATATCAACAATTATTGGATACAACTAATGCAGTTGAAAAAGAGAGATGGGATGAAATGATTATTTATGCAAAATCACTTGGAATTCCAAATAATCAATTAGATTTCTTACCCTCTAATTTTTTGGAAGAAAATTATTAATAAATACCAGTTTATCAGTGAGTTAGCAAGGCATCTCTTCGGAGGTGCTTTCTTTTTGCCATTTTTGAGGAGACATTATGGAACTTAAGAATTTATTTGGAATCAGAGGTGCAAGGGATAAGCCCAAGAACAGTTACGGCGGTTCAGCGTATTCCTTTTTCTTTGGAAGAAGCACAAGTGGAAAGCCTGTGAATGAAAGAACCGCCATGCAGACCACGGCGGTATATGCTTGTGTACGCATTCTTGCAGAGACGGTAGCATCTCTGCCGCTTCACATTTATCAATATACGGATATCGGAAAGAAGCGGGTGTATGACCATCCGCTTTACCGCCTCCTTCATGATGAACCGAATGAGGAAATGACCTCCTTTGTATTTCGGGAAACGTTGATGAGCCATCTTTTGGTCTGGGGCAATGCTTACGCACAAATTATAAGAGATGGCAGAGGGCAGGTACTTGGGCTTTACCCGCTTTTACCTGACAAAATCGAGGTTGACCGGGCAGATAATGGAGAGATTTATTATATCTATTCCAGAAACTCAGAAGAGAACCCAAACTTCAAGGAAAATGGAGAAATTTACTTAAGACAGCAAGATGTGCTGCATATCCCAGGTCTTGGTTTTGACGGTTTGGTAGGTTATTCTCCCATTGCCATGGCTAAGAACGCCGTGGGTATGACTCTGGCCTGTGAGGAATATGGTGCCAGTTTCTTCGCCAACGGTGCAAATCCGGGCGGGGTTCTGGAGCATCCTGGAGTATTGAAGGATCCGGCGAAGGTAAGAGAAAGCTGGCATTCAGTGTATGGCGGCTCCCGTAATGCGGGGAAGGTGGCGGTACTGGAAGAAGGAATGAAATACCAGCAGATCGGCATTCCGCCGGAAGAAGCACAGTTTTTAGAGACGAGGAAATTCCAGATTAATGAAATTGCGAGGCTTTACCGGATACCGCCCCATATGGTAGGAGACCTGGAGAAATCCAGTTTTTCCAACATTGAGAAACAGTCTTTGGAGTTTGTGAAATACACGCTGGATCCGTGGGTGGTACGGTGGGAACAGGCACTTTGCAAGACACTGCTTCTTCCGGCAGAAAAGCAGAAATATTTCATTAAACTGAACGTGGACGGGCTGCTCCGTGGCGATTACCAAAGCAGGATGAATGGGTATTCCATAGGGCGGCAGAATGGCTGGCTTTCTGCCAATGATATCCGTCTGATGGAGGACTTGAATCCGATCCCGGCTGAAGAAGGAGGAGATTTGTATCTGGTAAATGGAAGTATGACAAAGCTTAAGGATGCAGGAGCTTTTGCCATGCGGTCAGCAGATGGAGGTATGCAGCCAAAAGCATAAAAGACGGCGAATCGGAATCATACTGATTTGCCGTAGAAAGGCAGGAGGACATGAAACGCAAGTTTTGGAACTGGGTAAGAAATGAGGGCGAGAGAGCCCTCTTTTTAAATGGAGAAATTTCAGATGAAACATGGTATGGCGATGAAGTAACGCCAAAGCTGTTTAGGGAGGAACTTTTGGCAGGGGAAGGTAATATTACGGTCTGGATTAATTCTCCCGGCGGTGACGTGTTCGCAGCCGCACAGATTTACAACATGCTGATGGACTATAAGGGAGATGTCACGGTCAAGATTGACGGTCTGGCGGCATCGGCAGCTTCCGTTATCGCAATGGCGGGAACAGAGGTGCAGATGTCTCCTGTTGCCATGATGATGATTCATAACCCTATGACGATAGCTATAGGAGATGAAAAGGAGATGGCAAAGGCAATCGGTATGCTCGCAGAAGTTAAGGAAAGCATCATGAATGCCTATGAGGTTAAGACGGGGATTTCCCGTACCCGCCTCTCTCATTTGATGGATGCCGAATCATGGTTTAATGCCAGAAAAGCATTGGAATTGGGTTTTGCAGATAAAATCCTCTTTGAGAAAGGGGAGGAGAATACAAAAAAAGCGGGAGAAAATGGAGAGGCTCTGGAAGCAATCCTGTTTTCAAGGGCAGCCATTACTAATTCCCTGCTGTCTAAGTTAATTCCGAAGCCGGAAGACAAAAAGACACCGATTGAGCAGTTTTATAAGAGACTGAGTCTCATCTCACACTAATAAGGAGGATTTTTATTATGGACAAGATTTTGGAATTGAGAGAGAAAAGAGCAAAGGCATGGGAAGCAGCTAAGACATTCCTTGATGTTAGGCGGGGAAATGACGGTCTGTTGTCTGCAGAGGATACTGCTTCCTATGAAAAGATGGAAACCGATGTGGTGAATCTGGGCAAAGAGATTGAGAGGCTGGAAAGACAGTCTGCCATTGATGCAGAGCTGAACCGCCCGACATCTTCTCCTATTACCAATGCACCACAGAAGAATCTGGCTGAAAAAGAGAAAACCGGGCGTGCATCCAGCGAGTATAAAAAGGCTTTCTGGAACAATATGCGTAAGAAGAACTACTACGATGTTCAGAATGCCTTGCAGGTAGGTACAGACTCTGAGGGAGGTTATCTGGTACCGGATGAGTTTGAAAAAACCTTAGTAGAAGCACTGGAAGAGGAAAACATCTTCCGAAAGCTGGCTACCGTGATTCAGACATCAAGCGGAGACAGGAAAATCCCGGTGGTATCTTCTAAAGGTGAAGCCGCCTGGATTGATGAAGAAAGTGCTTATCCGGAATCGGATGACACCTTTGGGCAGGTATCCATTGGCACTTATAAGGTAGCCACGATGTTAAAGGTATCCGATGAGCTCTTAAACGACAGTGCATTTAATTTAGAAGCCTATATTTCTAAAGAATTCGGCCGCAGAATCGGGGCAAAGGAGGAAGAAGCTTTCTTTATCGGTGATGGTACTGGGAAGCCGACAGGTGTCTTTCATGCAACAGGCGGCGCTTCTGATGGAGTCACGACAACGGGAGCAAGTATTACCTTTGACGATGTGATGGATCTGTTCCATTCCCTGAAATCACCGTATCGTAAAAAGGCGGTGTGGGCATTGAATGATTCCACTGTTAAGGCTCTTAGGAAGTTAAAAGACGGCAATAACAATTATATCTGGCAGCCGAGTGTGCAGGCAGGAGTACCAGACATGATTTTGAACCGTCCGTATTATACGACTTCCTATGCCCCGGTATTGGAAGCAGGAAATAAGGTGATGGCATTCGGTGACTTCTCCTATTATTGGATTGCCGACAGACAGGGGCGTTCTTTTAAGAGGTTAAATGAACTCTTTGCTGCTACAGGGCAGGTGGGATTTTTAGCTTCTCAGAGAGTGGATGGTAAGCTGATTTTATCAGAGACCATTAAAACGATGACGCTTAAGGCCTAGTCAATCATTAGTTTTGTTTTTGATGTGTTGTCATAAAGAAAGAGGTGAATGCAGTGATAGTGACATTGGAAGAGGCGAAACAGTACCTCCGGCTGGATTCTTCAGATGAAGATGAGTTCATTACCGGACTGATTGCCACAGGAGAACAGATGAGTGCGGATATCGCCAGAGTGGATATGGAGCAGCTTACAAAAGAAACCAGAATGGTTAGGATCTCCGTCCTGTATGTAGTGGCATATTTGTATGAGCATCGGGAAGAAGCCGATCATGATGATCTGACACAGACTCTGCGTTCCCTTCTTTTTGGAATGCGCCGGGAGGTGTTTTGATTGGCATTAGGGCAATGGAAGGATAAAATCATCATCCAAAAAAGCACAGTGGGAAACGATGCGGCAGGAAACCATAAGCTTATCTGGGAGGATTATTACAGGTGCAGTACACTGGCGAACAATTTATCCGGCAGGGAATATTGGGAAGCGGCACAGATAAATGAGGAGAAGGAACTATATTTTCTGATTCGTTACTGCTCAGAGACTGCCTGCATGGATTCAGAGCATTACCGTATCTTATTTCGTAATCAGATTTATAATATTACTTTTATCGACAATCGTTTTTATCAGAACAGGATGTTGAAAATCAGGGCATCTGTTGTAAAGAGGTGAGGATGTGGCTAATACAGTAAGCGTGGATGAGATGGCGGATGCCATCATGGAGGGGTTATTGGAGTATGCCGAGCTTGCCACCGATGAGATGAAAAAATGTGTAAAGAAGGCGGGTAATACTGTAAAAAAAGAAATTGAAGGCAGTGCGCCGAAACTGACCGGAAAGTATAAGAAAAGCTGGAGGGTGAAGACGTTCAAAGAAAGCAGCAGCGAATTGCTTGTGGTGGTACATTCCCCAACAAGATATATGCTGACCCACCTTTTGGAAAAAGGTCATGCAAAACGGGGCGGAGGAAGAGTAGCCGCCATTTCACACATTGCTCCGGCAGAAGAATCCGGAATCAGGGAACTGAAGGAGGGAATCGAAAGGGGATTGAAAAAATGACACATGAACAAGTGCTTATGATGATGAAGGAAATGGAACTGCCCTATGCCTATGACCACTTTGTGGAAGGGGAAGCACCGGATCCACCTTTTGCAGTATTTTTATATCCAAAAGCGGATAACTTTTCGGCGGATGGGATGCCCTATTATAAAATCAACCAGTTGGTTATCGAAGTCTATACGGACTTAAAGGATATTGAACTGGAGAAACGTATCGAAGCCGTGTTGGAGAAGCACGGTATTTTTTATGCGAAAAGCGAAGTATGGATTGCATCGGAGCGTCTGTATGAGGTGCTTTATGAAATGGAGGCAGCGAATGAATAACAAAGTAAAATTCAATATCTGTAATGTCCACTATGCGCCGATTACAGTGACAGAGGAGAGGGAGGTTTCTTTTGCCGCACCGGTGGCAATACCTGGAGCGGTATCTTTAAGCCTTGACCCAAATGGGGAACCGGAATCATTCTATGCCGATGGTGTGGAATATTACATCATTAATAACAACATGGGATATGATGGGGATTTGGAGCTTGCGATGATACCGGAGTCGTTTCGAATGGGTATTTTAAAAGAGGAAGCAGATGAAAATAAGGTGCTGGTAGAAAATGCCCATAATGAGACAGGGAGCTTTGCCCTGCTCTTTGAGTTTGATGGAGATATTAAGAAAATCCGCCATGTGTTGTATAACTGCTCGGCATCCAGACCGAAGATTGAGTCAAAGACCAATGAAGAATCCAGAAAGGTACAGACGGAAACGCTGACAGTGAAAGCCAGACCTTTAGCGAATGGCTATGTAAAAGCAAAGACCGGAGATAAGACGACAGAAAGTGTTTATTCCGATTGGTATCAGGCGGTGTATATGCCAACAGTGAGCACGGGAGCATCACCTGCATCACTGGATCTTTCACTATCGACAATAGCTGAGAAGGAGTTTTAGTCATGAGCATTATGAAGAGAATAGAAATTGACGGACAGGAAGTAGCGTTTAAAGCTTCCGCAGCGATTCCCCGAATATACCGTTTGAAATTCCAGAGAGATATCTATAAGGATTTGCAGACCTTGGAAAAGAGTGTTGAAGTATCGGATAAAGAGAACTCCAATCTTGATTTGTTTAGCCTGGAGATGTTTGAGAATATCGCCTTTGTTATGGCAAAACATGCGGATCCTAAGATTGCCGATTCACCAGAGGTCTGGCTGGATGAGTTTAACACCTTTTCCATTTATCAGATTCTACCGCAGCTTATCGAACTATGGGGATTAAATATAAAGACAGATGTGGAAGCTAAAAAAAACTTCGCCCTACAGAGCGTGAAATGACCACTCCATTATTTTTACTCCGCTGTGTGCAATTGGGGCTTTCCATACAGGATTTGGAGTTACTGTCCATTGGATTGATTAATGATATGTATGCAGAAAGCCGGAATGATGATTGTGAGTATGCGGTTTTAGCTACACAGGAAGATATGAACCATTTTTAACAGACGGGACTTTTAAGTTTGATACTTAAGGGTCTTTTTTTATCATAGGAGGGCGGTGGGATTTGTGGCATCGAGAATACAGGGAATCACAGTAGAAATTGGTGGTGATACTACAAAACTATCCACTGCTCTGACAAAAGTGAATAAGGAAATCAAGGATACACAGAGCCAGTTAAAGGATGTCAATAAGCTCTTAAAACTGGATCCCGGCAACACGGAGCTGATGGCACAAAAGCAGAAACTTTTAACTCAGGCTATAGGGGAAACGAAAGAGAAGCTGGAGGCCTTAAAGACCGCACAGCAACAGGCAGCGGAGGCATTGGCAAAAGGAGAAATCAGTGCCAGCCAATATGACGCCCTGCAGAGAGAAATCGTTGAAACAGAGAAAGCACTGGAGGAATTGGAAAAACAGGCAGACCAGTCCGCAGTAGCCTTACAGAAAATCAGTGCTACCGGAGAGAAACTAAAGTCTATTGGCTCCAATATTGAATCCGTCGGTCAGAAATTTTTACCTGTAACTGCCACTGTAACCGCACTTGGAACGATGGCGATCAAGACTGCAGCGGATTTTGATTCTGCCATGAGTAAGGTGGCGGCAGTATCTGGTGCCACTGGGGAGGATTTGGATAGGCTGCGTGAAAAAGCCCGTGAAATGGGGGCAAATACAAAATTCTCTGCATCGGAAGCAGCAGAAGCCATGAATTACATGGCAATGGCCGGTTGGAAAACCGGTGATATGCTAAATGGTATTGAAGGGATTATGAATCTTGCTGCTGCCAGTGGAGAAGATCTGGCAACAACCTCGGATATCGTGACGGATGCATTGACTGCCCTTGGAATGACTGCAGCGGACTCCGGACATTTTGCGGACATTCTTGCGGCGGCATCCAGCAATGCCAATACCAACGTGGCGATGATGGGAGAGACATTTAAATACTGTGCTCCGGTAGCCGGTGCACTTGGTTATAGTGCGGAAGATACCGCAGAAGCCATCGGTCTTATGGCGAATGCAGGAGTCAAGTCCTCCCAGGCTGGTACCGCCATGCGTACCATGCTGACCAGCCTGCAGGGAGAGGTAACTTTTACAGGTGCCAGCTTTGGGGAGCTAACCGTGCAGACCACCAATGCTGATGGAAGCATGAGAAGCCTTGGAGATATCCTTACGGATTGCAGGACGGCTTTCTCGCAGATGTCGGAATCGGAACGGGCTGCCAATGCCGAGACTATTGTTGGGAAAAATGCGATGAGCGGTTTCCTTGCGATTATGAATGCAGCCCCGGCAGACATTGAGAAGTTAAATAATGCCATAACCAATTGTGACGGTACGGCAGAATCTATGGCAGCGACCATGCAGGATAATCTGGCCGGTCAGCTGACTATCTTAAAAAGCCAGTTAGAGGAGCTGGCGATCTCCTTTGGTGAAATTCTGATGCCGGCCATTCGTCAGATCGTGACATGGATTCAGGGATTTGTGGATAAGCTGAATGGAATGGACGAGGGTACGAAGAAGATGGTGGTTACCATTGCATTATTGGCAGCCGCAATTGGTCCGGTACTCATTGTAATTGGCAAAGTGGTGGGAGCTGTCGGTACAATTATGACGGTAGTGCCGCAGATTGTAGCGGCTGTTTCCGGTGTGATTGCATTTGTAACAGGAACCTTGATTCCGGCTATTGGAGCAGTAGTTACTGCCATAGGCATTGTGCCGATTGCCATAGCAGCAGTCATTGCTATTATTATTCTTTTATGGAACAAGTGCGAATGGTTCAGGGATGCTGTGGCTGTGGTCTGGGAAGCCATCAAGACAGCCGTGGTTACGGTATGGAATGCCATCGGAGCGTTTTTGACGAACCTTTGGAACGGGATTATATCAGTTGGACAGAGTCTCTGGAATGGCATGGCGGCATTCTTTTCCAAGTTGTGGGAGGGGATTAAAAACGTATTCAACACCGTGTTGGAAGTGATTTCAACCCTGATTACGGCTAAATTCAATTTCTATAAGACAATCATCATCACCGTTTTAACTGCCATTCAGACGGTATTTAGTACGGTATGGGAAGCCATAAAAAATATAGTCACTGTTGTGGTGACAGCAATACAGGCTTTTCTTACCGCCGCATGGAGTACGATTCAATCCGTCATTACCACTGTCTTAAATACAATCAAAACTATTATTGATACGGTATGGAATGGTATCAAAACAGTGGTCACTACGGCAATGGATGCAATCGGCAATACAATATCAACCGTGTGGAATACGGTGAAAAATACGGTTTCTACCGTGTTAAATACCATAAAGACTATCATTTCGAATATTTTTCAAGGGATTGTCAGCGGTATCAGTAATAGCATGAGTAATGTTTATAATGCCATTAAGGGAGGCTTTGACCAAGCAGTAAGTTTTGTGAAGGGGCTGGCTTCCAGTGCGTGGACATGGGGAGAGGATATCGTCAATGGGATTGCAAATGGGATTAAGGGAGCAATCGGAAATGTGGTGGATGCGGTGAAAAGTATTGCAGAAAAAATCCGTTCCTTCCTGCATTTCTCCGTGCCGGATGAAGGGCCACTTACAGACTATGAATCCTGGATGCCTGATTTTATGGGTGGTCTTGCAAATGGTATTGAGAAAAGCCGTGGTCTGGTGGAAAAGGCTGTGAAGGGTGTTGCTTCTGATATGGTGTTAAGCCCTAATGTTAGTGCGTCAGACATGGCAAGACAGCAGACCTATTCCATGGATTCCTTAAGCCGGATGATGGCAGGCATTCAGGAGATGGTGGGGAATCTCCCATCTGGTAATACGGGAGATATTGTCATTCCGGTATACCTTGGCGGAACGCTGCTTGATGAAGTAATTGTAAATGCACAGTCCAGACAGAATCTGAAATCGGGAGGCAGATAGTATGGCATTTATTCAATATTTGATATTTAATGATGTGACACTGCCGCTTCCGGATTCCTATGATGTGGATCTGAATGATGTAGAGGCAGATTCCGGAGGAGAAACGGAAGCCGGAACCATCCAGAGGGATGTGGTTCGGACAGGGGTGGTTACCATTCAAGTATCTTTTTCTGTCAGCCCCAAGTGGCTGGAGAAGCTGACGAAGTTTAAACAGAAGAAGAAAATCACCGTGGATTATTTTGATACGGAAACGCTTGAAGCCAGGCGAACAGAGATGTATGTGGAAGGTTACAAAGCCAGCCTGAGAAAAGATACTTCGTATAAAGGTCTTTGGACAGTGTCTTTCACATTGAAGGAATTCTAAGGAAAGGGGTGTTTTCATGTATCCGGTCAGTGAAGCGTTTTTAGAGGCAGTACAGGAGAACACCCGTGTATTTTTCTGGACAGGAAGTATTGAAACCAAAAAAGGAGTGGTTTATGAGTTTGGAAATGAGGACATCGTCAAAGGCTCCGGCTATATTACCAGTCAGTGCTGTGGGAATACCGAGATTGAGATTGGCACGGTGTATGCAGCCGAACTGGGAATCTCTTTGTTTTCTTCCATCGACCGTTATACGCTGGATGGTGCAAAAGTAAGGATATCCTATCATCTGCAGCTTGCTGGTACCACTTATGAAACTGTGCCGATGGGGATTTTTGAGGTAAGCGAGGCAAACCGAACCAGACGGTGCCTGGAAATTAAAGCTTATGATTACATGCTTCGGTTTGAAAGAAACTTTAATGGGTTTGAGACAGTGGGGAATGTGTATGCCCTGCTTTCTTTATGCTGCAAAGCCTGTAATGTGGAACTGGCACATACGCAGCAGGAGATAGAAGCAATGCCAAATGGAGCAGAGGTGCTTTCTATTTATCCTGAAAATGATATTGAAACGTACCGGGATGTCCTTTTCTATACGGGTCAGGTGTTGGGTTGCTTTTTTGCAATCAACCGGGAAGGCCGTTTGGAAATTCGCAAATATGGCAGCACATCCATGTTCACCATTTCCGATAAGCACCGCTTTACAAGCAGCTTTTCAGATTTCATTACCCGCTATACGGCCATCAGTTCCACTAATGTGAGGACGCAGATTGCAGAGTATTATGCTCTGGAGCAGGATGACGGATTAACCATGAATCTTAGTATTAATCCATTATTGCAGTTCGGTCTTGAGGAAACGAGAAAGAAGCTGTTGGAAAATATCTTAGCTGATTTATCGGTCATCCGTTATGTTCCTTTTGATTCGGATACCATAGGAAATCCGGCACTGGATCTGGGAGATGTACTTATCTTTTCAGGCGGTCATGCAGATGAGGAACAGTTGTCCTGCGTTACTGGATATACCTGTAAAGTGAATGGAAAGCATAAATTAAAATGTGTTGGCAAGAATCCGAGACTGGCGCAGGCAAAATCCAAAAATGATAAAAACATTTCCGGACTGCTGAACCAGATCGAAGCCGGGAGGATAGGAATTCATACCTTTACCAATGCTTCCGGATATAGCATTGGGGAGACAGATGTGAGGATAATCAGCATAGAGTTTGCGGCAAGCGAGGAAACCCACGTGCAGTTTCAAGCGGTGGTGCTTGTGGATGTCATGGCCGGACAGGTTACAAAGAACGGAATAGCAAAAGGTACGGTTGCAATTCCAATTTCAGGGGAGGCAGGGGATGGTAGCAGCATCCCAAATGAAGTCATGGAAGTGGAACTTCCGGTAACATTTGCTGAAGATGGGAAGGCAGAGGTTTTTGTTACTTATGAGTTTAATGATGAGAAAATCCTGATCCATCATCCAGCGGAAACATGGAGCAGTGGAAAACACATCCTGTCCCTTTATTACCCTGTGGATCATCTGACCCCGAATATCACCAATACGTTCAATGTATATCTGCGGATAATCGGAGGGAACAGCATGATTGAAACGGGCGGATGCATTGCTTCCATCAGTGGGCAGAGTATGGCGGCAGCGATGGCCTGGGATGGTACGATTACATTGGAAGATAGCATTACTCCATTTTCAGTACAGACAAGTCTCATTACAGAGACAATTGCAGATGATGTTTTCTTCCAGACAATGGAAGAAATGAAAACGAATATGGCAGACAGTATCGGCATGGCAGCAATCGGTGCATTTGGCAGACCGGTCGATATGAGTTGGGAGGATTAAAAATGCAGTTAAAAGGAAATATGACCATAGAATTGACCGATGTGAATACAGACGAAGTAACCGTCATAACGGAAGAAAACATGGTGACAAACTCGGTGAATAACATTCTGGGATTAAATCCAATGGGGGTGTTTTATGAGGCTGGGAGTAGTTACGATGGGATTGTCTGGCAGGGAAACCTTCTGCCAATCTGTCCCAATATGGTAGGCGGCATCCTGTTATTCGCACAGGCATTAGACGAAAATACAGACAACATTTATACGCTTTCTGGGAATATGCCGGTGGCATATGCTTCCAATGATGTAAATGCAACGGCGAATCTGGCGAGAGGTAGTATGAACCAGACAGAAAGTAAGAAGATAGATAACGGTTATAAGTTTGTATGGGAATTTACTCCAAGCCAGGGAAACGGAACAATAGCGGCTGTGGCACTGACCAGTGCACAGGGAGGTGCAAACGCTTATGGCAGCTTAGTAAATGACAGTACTACATTTTTGAAGTTAAAAGGCATTTCCCTCCCGTCTGCCATGACGAAAGCAGAACTGCTGGTGTTATTTGAAGCGGTGGAAGTGGATTTTGAAGGAAATTGTTTTTACACCATCACTTATGAAAGTACAGGGGTGAGAATCCGGAAAGTCCATATTCCTATTTTTAAGGTTGGCATAAACGAAACATTGGACGATTCCTCTTATACCGTGATTAAGGACACGGTGATTCAGCCTGCCCAGTTTATGTTCTATGGGTCTTATACGAAATATGGGGAGTTCATGGATGGCGGTGACGGATACTGGTATGGATTTTCCAATCAGTCCAATTCCAGCGGAAATGCAGTCATGCTTTGGATAAAGATTTCCAAAACGGACTATTCCTTTGCAGAAGGAAGCTGGACACTGTCGAACGCTGCATTGATTGAAGTCGGGAGCCGCAATCCGGATGATACGTATCCGAAGAGATATGTGAAATGCTGTGTCAGAAAAGGTTATCTGTATGCGATGGCATATGACAAGCAAGGAATTTATAAAATCAATCTTACGAACTCTGCAGATGTGACGTTGATTGCGTTTGGATATACCTCTCAATTCAAACCGCTTTGTAGTTCCGGTACCAGTGAGGTTTACATGATGTTGATTGGGGATTTGATTATCGGTGGGGATTTTCAGATTACAATCTCCGACCGGGTTATCCACACGCAGGGGAGCACAAGGCTGAATGATGCAGCAACACCGTTGTTCCAGTACAAAAACTTCCTGCTGGGATGGGGCGGAAGCTATGGTTCAAAGTACCGCACCATGTATCTTTTAACACCGTATCTGGCTACCATTAATAATCTGACTTCTGCCGTTGTTAAGACAGTAGATAAGACGATGAAAATAACGTACACATTAACAGAGGAATAGAAAAACGGAGAATTGCAGTTTATCTAAGGAGGCTGCTTTTTTTATATTCAAATGTAGAAAGAGAGGACGAAACAATGAAGGAATTTGTAACTTGGATGCAGTGTGCATTCGCAGCAATTGGCGGTTTTATGGGATGGTTCTTGGGTGGCTTTGATGGCTTCTTATATGCCCTTTTGGTATTTGTCATCATCGATTATCTTACCGGGATTATGCTGGCGGTCATTCAGAAGAAGTTATCCAGTGAAGTGGGATTTAAGGGCATCTTTAAAAAGGTGTTAATTTTCTGCCTGGTGGCAATCGGGCATATCATTGATACCCATCTGCTGAACCAGGGTAGCATTATCCGAACCGCAGTCATTTTCTTTTACCTTTCCAATGAGGGGATTTCCATCTTGGAAAATGCGGCTTTGATCGGTCTGCCGGTTCCGCAGAAGCTTAAGGATATTTTAGAGCAATTGAAAGAAAAGAAGGAAGAGTAGGCACTGCTTTGGCAGTGTATTTTTTTGTGCGAAACAACGAGTCAAGTGCCAGCCTGCACACTTATGCTGTTATGAGTGTGTAGGCTGGAGACAGTAATGTCAATGAAGTTAACAATGGAATTACAAGAAACCTGTATAACGTGTTTCTTGTGGTTGGAAAGAGAGGTCATGATGGGAGTTAAAATCTGTCTGGATGCCGGACATTATGGGAAATATAATCAGTCTCCGGCGAATGGAAAATATTATGAAAGTGATATGGTGTGGAAACTACATCTTTTTCAAAAACAGTTTTTAGAGGAGTATGGAATTGAGGTCATTACCACAAGAGCCAATCAGGAAACGGATAAAGGGCTGTATGACAGAGGAGCGTTATCTGCAGAGTGTAACCTGTTTATATCCGACCACTCCAATGCAGTAGGAAATTCTATTAATGAATCCGTGGATTATCCGGTGGCATATGTGCTATTGAATGGCTCAAGTACCGACATCGGTCTCAAACTGGCGAAGGAGATACAGCGTGTCATGGGAACGAGCCAGGACGCACGGACAGCCACAAGGCAGGGTACAAACGGTGAATACTATGGTGTGCTCCGTGGAGCTGCTGCCGTTGGAACTCCTGGCATTATTTTGGAGCATTCTTTCCACACCAACAGCCGTATTACTAACTGGTTATTAAATGATGATAACTTGAAAGCGTTGGCAAAAGCAGAAGCAGAGATCATTGCAGAATACTTCGGTGTGAAGAAATCAAATAGTACAAGCGGTTATTGCAGAATCATGGGAAATGCAGTTGCTGACATAGAGCAGATGCAGGTATATCTTAAGGAAAAGAATCCGGGTGTGGCACAGTCTGTTCTGGATATGATTCCGCTTTATCTTTCAGAAGGACAGGCTGAGGGTGTCCGCGGTGATATTGCCTTTGCACAAGGCTGTCTGGAAACTGAGAATTTTGGTTTTTCCCAGTCAGCGGTTACTTTGGAACAGAATAACTTTGCCGGAATGGGAGTGACTCAGAACGGCATGAAGGGATTGTCCTTTGCAACCCAGCAGCTTGGTATCCGCTGCCAGATTCAGCACCTAAAGGCTTATGCGAGTACGGAGACATTGGAAAAAGATAATATCGATCCACGCTTTAAATATGTAACAAGAGGCTCGGCAGAATATGTGGAGTGGCTGGGTATTCAGGAGAATCCACAGGGAAAAGGCTGGGCTGCTGGAGCCGGATACGGAGCAAAGATTCTTGCCATCCTGAAAAATATCATCGGTAATTCCGGTGCTGCAATTTTCAATAATTCCGGTCAGAATGTGAATCCCATATCTGGATATGTTCGTGTGATTTACAAAGGCAGTGATGGGCTGAATATTCGTACCTCACCTTCTATGGGTGATAATGTGGATCAGGTCATTCACGAAGGCAAGTTTACCGTGGTAGGAATCAGTGAGGACAAAAATTGGTACCAGTTAAAATCCGGTCTGTTTATTACCACTGGGAAACAGTATGTAGAATATCTGGAGAATATGCCAGAAACGAATAGAGATTCCGCTGCGCCTTTTAAAGTGAAGGTCGGTATCACAGATCTGAATATCCGAACTGGAGCCGGAACGAATTATGCCGTAACTGGACATAAGACAGGCATTGGAGTCTTTACCATCATGGAGGTGAAATCCGGTGTGGGTTCGGCTGGTGGATGGGGAAGGCTGAAATCCGGAGCTGGGTGGATTGCCCTTGATTATGCCACACGGATATAATTGCAGAATGAATGTGGCCTGGTGGGGATTTTCCTGCCGGACTGATTTTTTTTCGCTTTGTTTTTTATGTTTGGAAGGACGGAAAAATAGCAAGGTGGAAACCGCTTATCTGCTTGACTTATTGGGGGTTTAGAGTGATTAATAGACTACCAAAAAACGAAAGGAGTACCTATATTTATGACAATATCAGGAAAAACCAAACGGGCAGCATTTTACTGCAGGATGAATCATCGAGACAGGGATTATACCCAATTCATGGATGCCGTTTTAAGCACTCTGGAAAAGCGGTATGGTAAGCAGGAATGGGATATAAAGCTGTTTTTCGAAGTGGCATCAGGAAATGATCCGGACAGGAAGAAATTTACCCTTTTAAAATCTGAAATTAAATCGGGGAACATTGATGTGGTGGTGAGTGTTTCATCTTCCATGATTGCCCGTGACTGGAAACAGTTCATGGAGTTTATGGGAATTTGCGAAAAGGCACATGTGGATGTAATGTGTACAAAAGATGTAGAAGATGCACAGCAGATGTATCGGCGGGTTAAGCATTTCAAGGAAGAGTATTTTGGAGAGATGGTTCAGCGATGAGAGTAAAGATAATTGAGACAAGACAGCCAGAGAAAATAAGAAAAAAGAGAACCTGTGCTTATGCCAGGGTTTCTACAGACAGCCGCAGGCAGGAGGATTCGCTGGAAAATCAGACAGCCACCTATGAGAGACTAATAATTTCTAATCCAGAGTATGTGTTTGCCGGTGTCTATGCGGATCAGGGAATCTCCGGCTATTGTGAAAACCGGCCGCAGTTCCAGGAGATGATTCATAAGGCAAAGTCAGGGGAAATTGATTTAATCATCACAAAATCCATATCAAGGTTTGCGAGAAATACCGTCACTGTTCTGAAAGTTGCAAGAGAGCTTAAGGAACTGGGTGTCGGTATTTTTTTTGAAGAACAGAATATCAATACCCTTTCCGGGGATGGTGAGATGATGCTTGCCGTCCTCGCTTCTTTTGCTCAGGAAGAAAGCAGAAGCATGAGCGAGAATAACAAATGGAGTATTCAGAAGAAATTTGAACGGGGAGAGGTGATGATTACTACATCCCGTTTTCTTGGATATGACAAGGATGAATATGGAGAGTTGAAGATTAATCGGAAAGAAGAGGAGATTGTAAAACTGGTTTTTGATATTTATCTGATGGGAGTCGGCACCTTCCGGCTGGCGAAGCTGTTGAATGATCTGGGTGTAACCACCATCACGGGCGTGGAATGGGAAAGCGGCACAATTGCAGGCATACTCTCCAATGAAAAGTACAAGGGTGATTTTCATCTGCAGAAATATTACACGCCAGAGAACCAAAGGAATAAGACTAGGAAAAACCGTGGAGAGGTGAAAAGTTATTACATTACGGATAACCATCCAGCCATTGTTGAATCTGAAAAATGGGAACAGGTGCAGGCAGTAACGAAAAATCGGAAAAAGGAAAAGAATATTGGAACAGGGGGAACCTCAAAGTATCAGAACCGATACCCCTTAAGCGGTCTTCTGGTATGCCCATACTGCGGTAAGAATTTAAGGCGGCGGCAGGTTTATAAGAAAAAGATTGAGTGGATATGCAGCACTTATATTGAAAAGGGAAAACAGGTCTGTAAGGGCATACGGGTGCCTGACATGGAGGTACAAAAGCAGGATATAACAGAGAAAATGGTTGTAGAGGAGGTTTTAAGGAATGGCAAAAAGCATTACCGTTATACCAGCAAGAGAGAGTTTGGCATCGGATTCCAGCCGGAAGCAGTCTGTGAGGAAACTCCGGATGGCAGCATATTGCCGGGTGTCAACCGACCAAGAAGAACAGTTATTAAGTTATGAAAATCAGGTGAATTACTATACCGCTTATATAAACGAAAATCCTCTTTATGAATACGCAGGTACTTATGCTGATGAGGGTATTTCTGCAACTAATACCAAGAAAAGGGATGAATTCAACTGTATGATTGCGGACTGTCGAACAGGGAAGATTGATATGATTATTACCAAGTCCATCAGCAGGTTTGCCAGGAATACATTGGACTGTCTGAATTATGTGCGGGAACTGAAGGAGTTGGGCATTGGCATTATTTTTGAGAAGGAAAATATTAATACGCTGGATGCGAAAGGGGAAGTGCTGCTTACTATTCTGTCCAGCTTGGCACAGGACGAGAGTCGCTCTATTTCGGAGAATTCTACATGGGGGATCCGGCGAAGGTTTGAGACGGGAAAGCATAAGATGAGTACCAAGCGGTTTTTAGGTTATGATACGGATGAAGATGGGAAATTGGTAGTGAATCCGGCGCAGGCGAAGATAGTAAAACGGTTGTATGATGAGTTCTTGAGTGGAAAGACCGTGGATTATATTAAGCGGATTTTTGAAAGAGAAGGGATTAAGAACTGGGATGGCAGTACGAAATGGCAGTCTACTACGCTGCAGAGTATGTTGGAGAATGAGAAGTACAAAGGGGACGCTATTTTGCAGAAAAGCTATACGGCAGATTTCCTTACTAAGAAGCGGGTGGTGAACAACGGGGAGATTCAAAAGTTTTATGTGGAAGAAGATCATGAGGCGATTATTGGATCGAAGATTTGGGAATGTGTACAGCTTGAGATTAAGAGGAGAAAAAAGTATCTGGAGGAGCATGGGACAAATTCATATTCACATAGAACGGAGAGTAATCCATTTGCTTCTAAGGTTGTATGTGGGAATTGTAATAAAGTATTTGCAAGAAAGGGCTGGCGGAGCAGTACCGGTGTTGACAGGAAAGTATGGCAATGCAGTGATCGTTATAAAGTAAAAGGCATCATGGGATGTAGCAACCGCCATGTGGATGAGGAAACGCTGAAAAAGGCATATATGATGGCTTGGAATGATTTGATCGAGAGCAGGAAATGTTTTTTTGAGAGATGGCAGGTACAAAGGCAAAGTGAGAATCTGCTAGAAGGCTATTGGGCGGAAAAGTTTATGGAATATACAGACAGGACAGAACCGCTGATAGAGATGGAGACAGATTTTATGTTGAAAACGCTAGATCATATCAAAGTCTTTGAGGATGGGATGTTGATGGTGGTGTTTTTGGATGGGGTGGAGATTGAGTGTAAAAATGAAGAGGAGTAAGAAAATGTGCTGGTTGGGAGATGTGTTTCCTGATCGGCTTTTTTCTTGGCTTTTTTCTTGCTCTTTTTTGGATAGTAAAAAAACAGGTGATATGGTAGAATAGTAAATATTACCTTGTGCTTTAGAGAGGTGTTAATATGGAATTAGATATAGTGAGACTAATACGATTATATATATCTATTATTGTAAAATCATCATTTGATTATATAGATATGCATAGTATGGAATGGAGAGAATATGTACAAAAGACTTTTGGCCCCATTATGTGTACAATGGGAGGTGACAGGAAAGTGTAATTTTTCCTGCATACATTGTTATAATTATTGGTGTCGTAATGATGGTCATATTGACAAAAATCAAGAAGTAAGATATTGGGATAGCGCGGTAAGAGAGATTGTTGAAAATAGAGTTTTCCATGTTGTTATTACAGGAGGAGAACCCTTATTAGTCATTAATGATTTGTTTCCGTATATAAAAAGACTAAAAGACAATGGGATCAGTTTTAGTATAAATAGTAATGTATCAATATTGACTGATGAAATTGCCGATAGATTAAAAGAACTTGGAATATCATCATTTTTGGTTTCTTTACCTTGTATTATAAACACTGTAAATGAGCAGATCACGAGTTATGAGGGTGCAACAGAGGTTGCTCTTAAGGGGATACAAATGCTCATTGATAAAGATATACCTTTTTCCGTAAATATGGTAGTTACTAAATTGAACAACCATTATATTATTGATACAGCGAAACAGTTATCTGATATTGGTGTAAAATCATTTTGTGCAACAAAATCTGCAACGCCATCAAATTGCCCTGATTTTTCTGACTATAATCTTTCGACCCCTGAATTTATATTGATGTTAAAAGATCTCATATATGTTCGAAATACATATAACATGAATGTTGCTTCTTTAGAAGCGTATCCACAATGCATATTTGGAGATGATATTGCATTACATTATTTTAGAAATAGAAGATGCACAGCTGGAAAAAGTATTTGTGCAATAGGCTTTAATGGAGATATAAAACCTTGTGCACATTCTTCAAAAAGCTATGGAAACATAAAAGAAGGTTTAATTCCAGCTTGGAACAACATGGACGATTGGAGAAGCAATAAATATATACCTCAAGAGTGTAGCGATTGCAAACGAAAGTATACATGTAGCGGTGGTTGCAAAGTCGAAGCATTAACACAAAATGGCCGTATGGATGCAGTTGATCCATATTCAGATTGTTCATACAAATTTAATGATGAACAATCTGATGAACAAACATTCGAAATACAATTAGCTACTAATTATGTATTAGTAAACAAGGTCAGATATCGCCCGGAATATTTTGGTGGTATATTATTTTATTCTTTAAGAAATTGGATGGCAATAACTGAAATATTTTATAACTTCTTACTTGAAAAAAAAACAATTTGCGGTTATACTTTAATAAATGAATTAGGCATAAGTAAGAATCAAACAGAAGTGGTGATTAATGAGTTGTTACGAAAAAATATAATTGAAAGGGAGGATACCTTACATGAATGATGTATTTGTATCATTAATTGAAGAAGAGGTTCTATATTGTACAGGTATGACCTGTGATGGTGGAGAAGATGGTAGTGGTGGATGTGATTGTGATTCTGACGGTGGAGGTTACCAATAAGAATGAGTAAATAAATGGTGGTAGTCATCAATTGACTATCACCATTTTATTTAGTTCCCCCAACATGGATGTAATTCTAATGAGTGAAAGTTCCTGAAATGCCCTGATGATAGGAAATGTGTAGCCAATGACAAGGATGCCCATCATAAGATGAAATTTGAATTATTCAAGTAGTATTATTGTCTGAGAACTTGACGATAAATTATGACTTTTAATTGATACTATTATTTCAGGGAAATATATTGCTGACTTGCTAGAAATACTTTACAAATATAAAAGTGACATTTTTTCTATAAGTGGAAGAGATTGTTATTTGGAGATATTAGAAACAATCCAAAGAAGGGATTTACATGTATATAAAAAAGGCATTGTTGATGAAAAATATTTCTCTAAAGGAAATGGCTGTGAATTAGGGATACAAAAAGGCAAGTATGCTGTTATTAGTGATCAATATTTTAATAAAGCAGTTGAAATGTTGGTGCAATTTATTTGGAATTTTCCTGAAAGATAAAAGGTAATCTCCTGGAGGAGGTAAATCCTTACCCCACCTTTTATAATGAATGCACTGTGGATGGAACCGGTTAGTTGACATTTATCAACTTCTGGATAGTATTGTTGTAAGCAGATATACTATTTAGCGAAAAACAAAGTACTTTCGCCATGTAGTATAAAAAATACCTTTCACCGCATGTTGAGAC
>Ga0153944_1000290_pt1 | contig 21623 bp, 16 predicted proteins | sample TSNJ028MetaG_FD_104703 | JGI IMG/M metagenome (GOLD analysis project Ga0153944, IMG submission 104703) | Attine ant fungus gardens microbial communities from New Jersey, USA - TSNJ028 MetaG | ecosystem: Host-associated > Fungi > Mycelium > Unclassified | place: USA: New Jersey, Wharton State... | reverse complement strand
CGTCAGAGCCGTATCTCCCTTATTTTCTAAAACTACTTTATTGGGATTATATCACAGAGGAAAAACCTTCGTCAATATATCTTGTTGAGAAGGCGGACCCGGAAAACCTTTTAGGTGAAAATTTGTATACGTATCGGTAACAAAAATCAACACTTATAAATAATTATCCATCCGTCTGAATGTTTATTCAATCGTATTAGCGGCGGTGAATAACAAGAATTTTCTCTTATTAAAAATTAAGTAGTGTTCCATCCCGCTTTGGATTATGGCAAAATAATGAAGAATAGCTGGCAATATGCACAAAATGGCCTATTTTCAGCTGGGGACTGAATGCGTACATTTATCGCACGAAAAGTGCAATGAATTTGTGAATTATAGTTATTAATAAAATGGATATTTATCAAACGGCGTTTGGTTTATCTTTAGGGATATATAGAAAATAACCAAAAAGCTATTGCATTTTGATAGATAACGTGGTATTATTCATAGCAGCAAGAGGAATGGCAAATCGACAAATGATTTGGCGAAATTCACGAATGCGAATCAAAAGTAAAAGGCAGGGGGAAGGTAAAGGCGAACAAGCGGAATGTAATGTAAATTATGAAAGTAGCTTCACAAATGCTAAGTTTTGTGTCATTCAACTCATTTAAAACTCCCTATAAAACGCTATTTTCGGCGCATCATCTGAAATGAGACTAATCTTAGTATTTATAAAATCTGTTTATTCCCATCATTTAAAAGAAAGTAGCTTCACAAAACTTAGCTTTTGTGCAGTTAACTGTCAAACTCGAATGGCTTTGCAGGAGCAGATAGGGAAGAAAACCGCGAAGCAGGGCCTTAATACCATTTCTGGCCAAGCACATGCATCTGTTGTTGATTTGCAATGACAAACCAAATTCCTCGAGACATACAAAGCTCGCAAATTTAAGGAGGATATCATCAATGAAAAAATGGCGCAGTATTTTAGCTGTTATGCTGGTGATCGTGCTCGTATTTGCTTTTGCCGCTTGCGGCTCCGATTCCACACCGGAATCATCAGATCCCGTAGAGTCGTCTGAACCAGAAACAGAGTCATCGGATCCCGGCGAAGAAGATCCGGACGATTCCGGTGAAGAAGAAAGCCTTATTGTAGACGACACCACAGTGGTTATGGGTACCGATATCGGTGCGCTTCCCAGAAATGAGACCGTATATTATTCCGGCCTTCAGTGGAACACCCCCGTCAACAACAACCCATTCTCCACAGGCTCAAACAATCCGCTGGTGATTACACAGGAGCACCTTGCCCGGGTTTTGGTTTATGAGACGCTTTATATGTACAACCAGATGGACGGTAAGGCCTATCCTCTGCTTGCGGATGGAGATTATGTATGGAACGCCGACAGGACGGTTCTGACCGTCAAGATTAACCAGGATGCTACCTGGAACGACGGCACTCCTGTCACCGCAAACGATGTGGTCGCCACCTTTGACGCCCATGTACAGGTCAGTTCCTCTATGGGTACCGACTATGGCCAGTACATAGACCGCATGGAGGCTGCGGACGACCATACGGTAGAAATTTATGCCAAATCGGACAACTATAATCCCATGAAGGTTCTGGAGTATATTCCTAGGGTTTATGTGTTGCAGAAAGCTTACTTAGATACCAAGCTTGCTGAGTACGGAGATGACACCGAGGGCTTCAAGAACGATACTTGGTTTGACGCTCCTTATTCCGGCTCTTACCACCCTGTCTTTATGTCCGCCCAGAAGATTGTTTTAGAGCGGGACGACAACTATTGGGGACAGGCGGCTTCCATGTGGGGCAAGCTGGCTGAACCTAAGTATATCGCCCACAACATTTACAAGAACAACGATGCGGGCGCCGCGGCTCTGCGTGTGGGTGAAGTGGATATCTCCCAGCAGTTTATGCAGGGTGTGCCGGACATGTGGAATGTAGAGGGCCTGCCCATCTCCACCTACTACGACGAGCCCCTTTGCTACCAATCGGCATCGATGCCTTCTATTTGGTTTAATACCACCAAGCCCGGCCTCGATCAGAAGGCGATCCGCCAGGCGATTGCTTACGCCATCGACTATGATCAGATCAACCAGAGCGCTATGTCCGGTTATTCTCCCAGCTTTGAGGATGCCCCCCGCTCCCTGATGGTGCCACTGCCTGGAGAGGAAAAATGGGTAGACCGCACCCAACTGGAAGAATATCAGTGGGGCAGCCGGGACTATGACAGGGCCAACGCACTTTTGGATGACGCGGGCATTGTTGATACCGATGGCGACGGCATCCGCGAGTACGACGGCGAGAACCTGGTATTCACCGCCCAGTGTCCTGATGGCTGGAACGACTGGCAGGCTTCGCTGGAAATCGTGGCTGCGGCCGGCGAGAAAATCGGCATCAGCATTTCCACAAACTATACCACAGCCCCTGTCTGGATGGAAAACCTTCAGACTGCCAACTTCGATATTATTATGACCGGCACCAACGCCGCTACCATCTCCGCTCCCTGGGGCCGGGCCTACAACGCTTTCTATGTGACCGATTCTGCCGCGGAGCGTGTATATTGGGGCTGGCACCGTATGCAGAATGATGAGATCAACGCTATGATCGACCAAGCTGCCGTGGAGACGGATGAGGCGACCTTGATTCAGATCTATACCGATATCAGCAAATATATGCTGGATGAGATGCCCTTAGTGGCCCTGATGTACCGGCCTTCCCTGTTCCACACCGTCAGCGAGGTGGTCTGGACCGGATGGCAAGAGGACGGGGACGGGACCAACATTCCGCCGACGCTGGTCAGCGATGGCTATGGCTATGCGGCGCTTTACAACCTCACCAATGTTAATTAAAAGTTGTTCAAACAAGTGTAAATAATTAGTGTAGACAATTGATGTGATAAGGTTGGCGGCCGTGATTGATAACCGAATCACGACCGCCAATTTTTCCTATAAAAACATATCTTGGACGCGCTACTTAAAGGGACAAAACAGACAAATAATGTAATGAGGTGACGGTTTGAAAGGCTATGTAAAGTACTATGGGCAAAAACTAATTTGGTATCTGATTACCTTCGTCATTGCCTTGATGCTGAATTTTTTTCTGCCGCGTTTGATGCCGGGCGATCCGGTGGCAAACCTGGCGTCGGATGCGACGGCCGGCATGACAGATTCCTCCCAGATCCAGTTGGTCGTTCAGCAATACAAAGAGCGGTTTGGCTTGGATAAGTCGTATCCGGAACAATTTCTGATTTTTGTAAGGAACATGTTTCAAGGGGATTTGGGTGTTTCCTTCACGCAGTACCCCCGTACGGTCGTGGAGATCATCAGCGAATCCATAGGGTGGACCATTGCGCTTCAGTTGCCCGCCATTATTGTGGGCTGGCTTTTGGGGAATGTTTTGGGGGCTATAGCGGCCTATATCCGCAAGGGGTTCGATAAGGTTGCGATGCCCTTTTTCATGCTTATCAGCAGTATGCCCGCTTTTGGTATGGCCATCATTCTCCTATGGATTTTTGGCCTCACCTTGAAGTGGCTGCCTATAGCCGGCGGGTACGGCTTTGACTTGCTGCCAACGGCCTCCTGGGAATTTGTGGTGTCCATTATCCGGCATTATCAACTGCCCTTCTGGTCCATGGTGCTCATTACGGTCGGCGGACAATCTATCGGTATGCGGTCCATGTCCATCTATGAGCTAAATGCGGATTATGTAAAATACAGCCGATTTCTTGGCATAAAAGATAGAAAAATTGTCGGCTATGTGTTCCGCAACGCCATGTTGCCGCAGATCACGGGGTTGGCGCTGTCCCTGGGAACAATGGTGGGCGGCAATATTGTCGCCGAGATGATATTCAGTTATCCGGGCATTGGAACCACGTTGGTGCAGGCTGTGACTGGCGGAGATTACCCATTGATCTCCGGATGTACGTTGATAATAACAGTATTAGTGCTTATTGCGAACCTTGTTGTTGAGATCCTCTATGGCATCATTGATCCTCGTGTCAAAGCCGCTCAACAAGAATCCGCCGCTTAGGCCACAAACGGAGATAGGAGGTTATTGTATGAAACATCAATTAAAACAAATCTTTCATTCCCCAAAGTTTGTGGTTGGCTTTGTGATCTTCGTTGTGATGCTGTCAGCGGCGATCTTTTACCCCCTTATTTCATCTGTAAGCCCGCTGCAATCTATAGCAAAAGCAAATTTTATCCCTCCCGGGCGGTATATTAATGTTCAGGACGCAGTTGAGAGTACCAATAAAGTATTGATGGAGCTTGATGTTGTGTCTGAAAGGGTCAGCGCCGCTTTATCAGCCAGTGATAAGGAGAAAATGATTGTCTGGCTGGAGGAGTATGGCGGGGTTGAAGCAGGTACATTGAGTGCCGACAATATTGAGGAGCTGCTTGAAGCCTGGTACGCGAAATATGATCCAAATACGCGCTTTGAGGGGATGCTTACCTCTACCAGCAAAGAATACCAGAGAATGAATACGCGTGTCAGCAACGTTCTCAGCCAAAATGGCGTAATCATTGCCGAAATGGTGGACGGCGAATTGGTGAAAAGCTCCACAACGGTGAGAAGCCAGGATTTTGTAGGCGTAAAGGATATTCCTAATCAGTTCTATTTCCCTCTTGGGACCGATAACTTCGGACGTGACGTACTTACACAGATGACATCCGCAATAGGCACATCGCTGCGTTTGGGCTTGGTGGCGGGCCTTGTCGCTACGGCTATCGGCCTGACATTGGGGCTTCTTGCCGGATATGTTGGCGGGATCATTGATAATGTCATTACCTTTATTACAAACCTGTTTACGGTTATTCCAGGTTTTGTGCTGCTTATCCTTATTTCCTACTCAATCAGTCAGACTACCCGTGGGGTCAATGTCGTCGCTGTAGTCATCGGATTGACCGCTTGGCCCTGGACGTGCCGTTCGGTGCGGTCGCAGGTTATCTCGTTGAGAAACCGGGATCACGTTAATCTGTCAAAGCTGTCGGGCCATAGCTTGGTACATGTTGTCGTCTTTGACGTATTGCCTTACATCGCTTCGTATGTGGTCATGGCGTTGATTCTGCAAATTTCCTCCGCGATCTTGGCAGAAGCACAGTTGTCTATGCTGGGCCTTGGACCGTCCACCACGAAGGTGGCTACTTTGGGCTTGATGATGAACTGGGCGCAGACATCGTCCGCATGGCAATTGGGAGCCTGGTGGGCCTTCCTGCCGGTCATCGCTTCTATAGCGCTGGTATCATTCTCTCTCAACCTGATGAACACGGGCCTCGACCAAGTATTCAATCCGCAGTTGAGAGACAGTTAAGGGGAGGGAGAATAATATGGCAAGAGTAATGCTTGAAGTTAATAATTTGAAAACGAAATATATTACCCGTTATAAAGAGAGCGTCTATGCGGTTGATGGGGTTTCGCTGAAAATTGAGGAAGGTAAATCACTGGGTATTGCCGGTGAATCTGGATGCGGTAAGTCCACGCTGGCGTTGAGTTTGATGGGATATTACTTTGCGCCCCTTCATTATATGAGCGGCGAGATCATTATTGATGGCAAGAATATCTCCGACATGAAGCCCGATGAGGTTCGCAAAAACATTCTGGGCAACGAGATCGCCTATATTCCGCAGGCTGCAATGAATGCCCTTAATCCTACGCAAAAAATTATCCGGTTCGTGGAGGATGTTATCCATGCCCATGATCCAAAGGTGAGTAAAAAAGATATTTATGACATGGCTGTTAAGCGTTTTGAAAATCTTGGATTGCCTCCGGAGGTGCTTCAGAAGCACGCCGTGGAGCTTTCCGGTGGTATGAAGCAGCGCACAGTTATTGCCATTTCTACCATCCTATCCCCCAAAGTATTGATTGCGGACGAACCTTCATCCGCCCTGGATGTTACCTCGCAGAAGATGGTTATCAAGATGATGCGTGAGCTGATGGAAAAGGGCTTTATCAAGTCCATGATTTTCATTACTCACGAGCTGCCTTTGCTCTACAACGTAACCGATGACATTATGGTTATGTATGCCGGGCAAATCGTTGAGCGTGGAAGTGCCAAGGAAATGGTTTTTGATCCGGTTCATCCTTACTCCAAGGGCTTGATGGGTTCCATCATCGTACCGGAGGAAGGGACAAAGGATGTGAAATTGGAAGCGATTCCAGGCACACCTCCAAACCTGAAGAATCCACCTGCCGGATGCCGATTCTTCGCCCGCTGTAAGTACTCTATTCCTGAATGTGCCTTTGGAGACCGCTCGGAGCGGAAATTTGACAACGATCGCATGCACCGCTGTATTCACGATGTGGAGTATCTGGAGGAGGCGTATGGTAGAAATGAGCAAAAATAATCAAGCGGATATCAAAAAAGGGGATTCCGTTCTTCGCGGTGAAGGTGTAACCAAAGTCTTCGGCTATGGCAAAACCAAAACGGTTGCGGTAAATGCTGTGGATTTCAACTTCCGCGCCGGTGAGGTTATTTCCATCGTTGGTGAATCAGGATCAGGCAAGACCACGGTTGCGAAAATGATACTTGGGCTGATCGGTATTACCGAAGGCAAAATGTATTTTAACGGAGAGCTTAGGGACATATCCAGCCACAAAAAGAAAAAGGAATATTGGAAGGGTATACAAGCCGTTTTTCAGGATCCCTTTTCGTCTTTCAACATGTTTAACAAGATTGATGATCTTCTGTTGGACTGTATCAAAATGATGGGCAAAGGAGGGCGGTCTGAGGAGGAAAAAATAGAGATGATGACTGAGGCATGCGCCTTCGTCAATCTAAAATATGAGGAGCTCACCAATAAATATCCCTTTGAGCTGTCCGGTGGACAGATGCAGAGATTGATGATCGCCCGCATTTTCTTACTTAAACCGAAGATCCTCATTGCGGATGAACCCACCTCAATGGTTGACGCCTGTTCTAGGGCTACGATCCTGGATATGCTTCTCAAGCTTAGAGATGAGATCAATATGACCATTGTCTTTATCACCCATGACATCGGCTTGGCCTATTATGTATCAGATACGGTATATATTATGGAACGCGGCAAATTTGTGGAGTTTGGTTCAGCGGATCAAGTGATTCTTACACCCACAGCGGAATATACGAGGCGTCTGATTAGTGATGTTCCGAAGATCCATGAGGAATGGGATCTTAGTACTGTATAATAAATGAACTATAAAGCAGGTATGAGGCCCACAAAGCTTCGTACCTGCTTTATTTATATTTAACAAGGTTTGAAGTATAATTTTACTTACCATCCACCCAGTATACTGCCTCTCCAAGAGGAATTGTGGGTATTCTTTTCTCTTGATATGGCATGTAGAGTTTTATGGAATATATTTTTATTTGAATAGGTGGGATGTCATAATTTGCCCTTATTAATCGGTTCACAACTTGTATCTTGTAACGAGTTAAGAATATTATTAATAGAGCAAAACTCTATCTTTCACCTGAAAAAGAGGATTTGCCTGTACACTATTAAAGCAGTTTTAGGAACAATCAGGAGAAAAATGAACTGAGGGAGGCGGTCCTAGATGGTATGCAAACGGGCGGTATTACCCCCTCTTTTCCAAACTGCTCTGGTGGCCCATATAGTGGAATTTTCTTTACAGACGGTTCATAGAATCTATAAAAAATGCTTTACATTTCGTACACAAATGGACTTGAAAAGACCTCTAAAATACGTTAGAATAAAATCAACAAAAGGAAGCAACTAACAAGGAGGGGATTATATTGGCATTGAAACTGAATGATAAATATATCGGCGGGTTCATATCTGATCATGAGTATCACTATATGGCGCCGATGGCTAAGCTTGCCCATGCGCAGATTGTGGACAAGAGTGGGGCGGGAAACGATTTCCTCGGCTGGGTAACTCTGCCGACGGATTATGATAAGGAAGAATTTGATCGCATTAAAAAGGCGGCACTAAAAATCCAGCAAAGCTCCGATGTGTTGGTAGTTATTGGCATCGGTGGGTCTTATCTGGGAGCTAGGGCCGCTATTCAAATGCTCAAATCTGAGTTCTACAATGACCTTTGTGAGGGGACTCCCAAGATATATTATGCGGGCAACAACATCAGCCCCGCCTACCTGAAAAAAATATTGCGGCTTTGCGAGAACAAGCGTGTTTCCATCAACGTGATCTCCAAATCCGGGACCACCACTGAGCCTGCCCTCGCGTTTCGTATTTTCCGTGAAAAGTTGGAAAAGGATTACGGCAAGGAGGGGGCCAAGGAAAGAATTTTCTGTACCACCGACAAGAGCAAAGGCACTCTCAAGGAGTTGGCTGACCGGGAAGGCTATGAGACCTTTGTAGTTCCAGATGATGTGGGGGGGCGCTACTCGGTGCTCACCGCAGTGGGATTGCTCCCCATCGCGGCGGCAGGAGTTGACATTGATATGCTGATGGAAGGCGCCCGCAGCGCTCAGGAAAAATATTCGAATTTCTCAGTCACTGAAAATGACGCGGTACGTTACGCGGTTATTCGTAACATTTTGAGGAATAAGGGTAAAACGGTTGAGATGCTGGTTTCCTATGAACCCTGCTTTACCATGATGGCCGAATGGTTTAAACAACTCTACGGTGAGAGCGAAGGGAAGGATCAGAAGGGTCTCTTTCCCTCCGCGGCTGTATTTTCCACCGATCTGCATTCCATGGGCCAGTATATCCAGGACGGCAGCCGTTCCCTGTTTGAAACTGTCGTCACTTTCCAAAAGGAAGCTGATGATATTCTGGTGAAGCCCGCAAGCGAAAACTTTGACGGCCTAAATTTTCTGGCGGATAATAATATGTCGTATGTAAATAAAAAGGCATATGAAGGTACTATTTTAGCCCATACTGAAGGTGGAGTACCCAATATTGTATTGGAAATCCCTGAAAACAATGCCTTCGAATTAGGATACTTGATTTATTTCTTTGAACTGGCCTGTGGCATTTCCGGCTATATGCTGGGGGTTAATCCCTTTGACCAGCCCGGAGTTGAAAGCTACAAAAAGAATATGTTTGCCCTGCTGGGCAAGCCTGGCTATGAGTCCGAGCGGGAAAGCCTTTTGGAAAAGCTGAAATAAGCTGCGCATAACCGCAATTTCTAAATAATAGGAGGAACGATTATGATTAAACTGATCATTGGGAGCAGAGGTTCTGGCAAAACAAAAACTTTAGTGGAAATGGTAAATTCAGCCGCTCAAACAGCCAAGGGGAATGTGGTCTGTATTGAGAAGAACATGAAATTGACCTATGAAGTTAAGCATACTGTGAGGCTCATTGACCTAGACACTTATAAGATCTCTGGATTTGATTCCTTCTACGGCTTCTTTGCCGGGCTAATGGCCGGTAACTATGACATCACTGATGTCTTTATTGACGGGATTCTTAAGGTGGGCGGAAAGGCCAAGGACTTGGATGGCTTTGGTGAACTTCTTGCCCGGATTGAGGAACTTATCAAGGACAGCGATACAAATGTGATTTTCACTGTTTCATGTGATGCCGACCAGCTGCCTGAGAGTGTCAGCAAATACCCTCATTAATTTGTAATCAAAAAATGGCACTGGTGAACTAGAGGTTATACAAAAGTACTGGGAGAACATAATGCGGGCATTAACCTCTCAAGTGTAAGTGGATAAAAAAACAAAACAAGGAAGCCTTATTCAGTATAAACTGGATAAGGCTTCTATAATTGCGCGAGCAACCACCAGCTATGACGGTGAGAGGGGAATTGCTTTAGCTATGCACGTGATATAGTCAACAAACATTAAAGGCGGAGTGAATAGTATCATCAAAAGAGGAGGAAAAGGGCAGGATTTTGCGGAGATACCGCTTGAGCCAGGCCCAAAAGTTTTCAATTGCCCTGGCTTATATCATATAAAGATCCCGGCAATAGAAGCATCTCGTAGAAAAACTGGAATGCGCTCCAACGGTGCGTGAACCGTAACAGTTTGCCCTCCTTCGTATACTGTACCGTTCCAGGCGTCCGTCCATTGGCATCCCATAGGCAGATAGACATCCTGTTGCCTCTTCGCTTCATACATCACAGGAGCGACCAATATATCCCTCCCGAACAAATAGGCGTTTTCAATCCCCCATGCAGCCTCATCTTGAGGGAAATCATAGAACAGTGGGCGCATCACCGGAGTTCCCTTGTGGTGCGCCTCCTCCATCTGCCTTTTAAGGTAGGGCTTTAGGCGCTCACGCAAAAGCAAATATTTTTTGCATATCTCATAGGCTTCCTCGCCAAAGCTCCAGATCTCGTTATCAGCGCCGGAACGGCAGGTAGCCCCTCCAGTAGTACCTACCTGAGGCTGTATTGGTTCCCTGCAACCATGCAGGCGCATTACCGGGCAAAACGCCCCGTATTGGAACCAACGCACTAATAACTCTTGGAACCGGGGGTCATGGGGATTGCCGCCATGGAATCCTCCAATATCAGTGGTAAACCAGGGAATTCCGGCAATTCCCATGTTGAGACCCGCCGCAAATTGATTCCGCAGACTTTCAAAACTAGAGTGGATATCACCCGACCACACCAGGGCACCATACCTCTGGGAGCCTGCCCAGGCACAGCGCAGTAGATTCACAACATTTTCCTGGCCGGCATCCCGCATTCCGTCAAAAAAGGCCTTAGCGTACATGGCCGGATAACAGTTGCCGATCTGGAGATTAGGTCCCAGGTAATACCGGTAATTGTCAAAATCGTATACGGAGTACTCTGGTTCAGCCTCGTCCAGCCAAAATAAGCGGACACCTTTGTCATAGTAATTTTGCTTGCAAGCATCCCAAATATATTGGCGGGAGGCTGGATTGGTGGCATCAAAGTGAACGGTGTTGCCCTGAAAATCCATGGAGATGCGGATCCCCCGTTCTGTACGGATTAGGTATCCACGTTCCAGCATCTCGTAATAACGCTTGGTGCCGCGTTCCACAGTCGGCCAGACAGATACCATAAGCTCAATACCCATTTCCTTTAGTTCCCGGATCATGGCATCAGGATCCGGCCAGTAGACAGGGTCAAAGCTCCAGTCCCCCTGTTTCTCCCAATGGAAAAAATCCACCACAATAACTGAGATAGGTAATTCTCGTTTCTTATATTCTCTGGCCACCTGAAGGAGTTCCTCCTGTGTTTGATACCGCAGCTTGCATTGCCAGAAACCTAATCCATATTCCGGCATCATGGGCACCGTCCCAGTCACCTTTGCGTAAGCTTCCACAATTTCTGCAGGAGTATCTCCGGCTGTCACCCAATAATCCAGCGCCTTAGTGGAGCAGGCCTCAAAGGTCATGATATTTCGGCCGAAGACGGCGCGCCCCACCGCTGGGTTGTTCCACAAGAACCCATAACCTAGGGAAGAAATGAAAAATGGAACACTGGCTTGAGAGTTGCGATGAGCCAGTTCCAAATCAGATCCTTTCAAATTCAAGTTGGGCTGCTGGTACATGCCCATACCAAAAATCTTTTCCTTCGAATCCAGGGACTCAAAACGGGCGGTGAGGGAAAAGTCCCCGCCGATGATTGGACGGAATTCCCGGGCCTCCACCTCCAGGGCGCTACAAGTATAGCTAAAAATATCGCGCCTTGTCCGGCAATATTCCCGCAACAATTCCTTTCCCTCCTGGTTATAGATGCGAAGCCAACCCATTTTTGTTATGGTCGCCCGAATCTTGCCGTGCCGGATTTCTGCGCCTTTTTCATCAATAACAATTTGCGCCTCGCCGCCCTGGCTTTCCGTCAAGGCCCAGTCCTCCGCCGAAAACTCCTTCTGGTGGACTGCACGGACCCGTAAGCTGTTGTCGCCCCACGGTTCAATCCGCAAGGTCTCCGCGTCAAATTGGAATACCAGGGTGTTCCCATCTTTTTTTAGCATTCATAGACCTCCTCATTATTCTTTGACCGCCCCCAGCATGATGCCGTTGACGAAATATTTCTGTAAAAAGGGATAGACGATCAGCATAGGTACCATGGCGATAAATACCTTGGCGGCGTCTAGCGATTTGTTGGATAATTTGTCCAGCTTTTGGAGCTGGTCAACAGTCATATTCGTAGTTTGGATATTAACCACCATCTGCTTGATATAGGTCTGTAGCGGATAATGGGCCTCTCCGGAGGTAAGAACCAGGCCTTGAAAGAACTCGTTCCAGTGGCCTACGCTGGTAAATAGAGTAATTGTGGCCAACACAGGGATAGAGCAGGGAATGACAATCCGGAATAGGATTCCCCATTCGCTGGCGCCGTCAATGACGGCGGCCTCCTCCAGATCCCGGGGCAAGCTCCGAAAGAAATTGACGATCAGGATCAAATTGAACACAGGAAGCCCGCCGGATAATACCAACCCCCAGATACTGTCCATTAAATTATAATATTTTACCATGACGATATACCAGGGAATCGTGCCGCCATTAAACACCAGACAAAAAACTACCACCCACATGACGATATTCCGTAAGGAATATTCCCGCTTGGATTTTGACAACGGGTAAGCCAACAGTACCAGGATTGCCAGCGTTACTACAGTCCCCAGCACCGTCCGCTGGATGGATATCCAAAATGAATTGAAGAAGCGCCAGTCTTTCATGATTTCCTGATAGGACGACAGATTGAAGCCTACCGGGAATAAAGTAACAACGCCAGAATTTGCCGCGGTTTTATTGGAAAAAGAAAGGCAAAGAGCATACCACAAAGGGTACAAGCAGCTTAGGGCCAAAATTCCCATCAATACGTAATTGACCACGGTGAATACACGACTGCCGATCGTCTTACTTCGAACCATTTGATTCCCTCCTAAAACACTTTGTAATCAGCAAATTTATAAGCCATTCCATAGGAAAGGATGATCAGCAGAAAGCTGATGGCCGACTTGAATAGCCCCACCGTGGTTGCCAAGGAAAACTGTACATTGAGCAACCCCATGCGGTAAACAAAAGTATCAATGATATCCCCTGTTGAATAAACCATAGGATTGTATAAGTTAAACACCTGATCGAAGCCGGCATTGAGGATGTTCCCCAGCCCCAACACCGTCAAAAGTACGATGGTGGAGGATATGGACGGCAATGTGATGTGCCATACGGACTTGAACTTGCCGCAACCGTCTATAGCCGCCGCCTCATATAGATTGGGATTGATTCCGGTCAGGGCCGCCAGGTAGATGACTGCGTTGAATCCAAATTCCTTCCACACATCGGTACCGACCACTAACTGGCGGAAATAGGATTCTTCGCTGAACCAGATAACCGGCTCGGCGCCCCAAAGCCCGGTGATGGTGTTGACGATCCCCTTGAATCCAAAGACGTTAAGCATGATGCTGGCCAGAATAACCCAAGAGAGAAAATGGGGGAGATAGACGATCGTCTGCACCACCCTTTTAAAATGGATTTGGGTTACTTCGTTGAGCAGCAACGCAAATGTAAGGGGAACAACCACGTTTAGGATGAGCTTCGCAATGGAAATCACCAGGGTGTTTACAATCACCCGCTGAAAATCGTTCATGGAAAATAAGTAGTGGAAGTTTTCCATCCCCACCCAGGGGGACCGCAGCAACCCTTGAGACGGTATAAAATCCTGAAATGCCATGACAACACCGAACATGGGCACAATATTAAATAGGATCAGCCAAGCTAATCCCGGCAGCGCCATAATATGATAATTAATTTCCCGTTTAATACGGCTTTTTTTCCCCACAGCAATCTTCCCTTCTCGACAGCTTCGCACGTCGTTCGGACACCGGATTTCATAATGGAACCGGGAACAGACGGAAGCATGTTCCCGGGCCCCTATTTTATACAGGTTTTTATCCCTTTGTACTCGACAGCGTTTATTGTAGGTCAGCCATCTCCTGAACCTCGGCGGTAATCTCTTGTCCACCCTCGGCCAGCCATTCCGCTACAAAGGTGTCAAACGCGCTGATGTCGGATTTTCCTGTGATCACCTTGAGAATCATCTCATCTTCTTTAGCCTGCAGGTTAGCCCATTTTGTTTCCATGGTAGACGTCATGCTGTAGGTGGCGCTATAGACGGATTTGTCCATATCTGTAGTCGCATAGGGGCGGCAGCCTACCATTAGGGAGTACAAACGCTGGAAGTTACCAAAATTGCTTTGCATGTCGAAATCCGTGACGGACAGTTGCCGGTCCTTGCTGTAGCCGGGAATTCCTTCCTCAACCATGCTAACGTCGGAATACAACAGCTTGTAGACCGTGTTTTCCTCATTATAATCCTCAGGATTCGTTTCACCATCCAGCACTTTAATCATCTGCTGATAGGTATATTCACATTCATTTGCCGCCGCCATTAAGTTGCGGATGGGATAAAAGTCCAGAGGTTCGTCGGAGACGTCGAAATATTTCTCATCCCGCAAAAGTGCGTTGGACATGATGATCATAGCCTTTACCTGGTCCTCGGAACACTTCTTATTCATGATGGTGTAGCCGTTGGTGGCAGAAGGCATGTGGGAGTACCACTGGCCGTCGGCGGTATAGACGGGATAAGTTTGCCAGTTGGCCTCTGGGTTATTGCGGTAAGCGTCCCCGGTGCCATAACCGACAACCCACCAAGCGCCTATATACATTCCTACGTTGCCTGCGTTTATGGGCTCTAAATTGGAGTCACGGGTACCCATTTCCGGATCAATATATCCCTTCTGGTACCAATCGGCTAGTTTAATTAACGCTTGCCGGGTGTTATCCGACAAGGTGCCATAGGATACCGCTCCACTCTCATCGGTGACCCAATAACCTGGATATGCATCAAAAGCGGAGAAAATTGCGTCGAACCCGCCTGTGATTGCACCAGTGGCAAGGAAGTTGGCATAACAGGTTCTGCCTTTGGACGGACCCGCCAGAGGGATGGTATCCTGGCCGCCCAGCTTTGCTTCGGCAAAGGCCGCCGCGACCGCCTCGATGTCGTCCACGGTTTTAGGGACCTCTAGGTTCAGCTGATCAAGCCAGTCTTGACGAATGTTCAGGTTGGATATTCCTCCCACCACCACGTCAATGCCAGGAAGAGCTACCTGTTTTCCCTGGTAACTGGTATCCTTATAGGCCCGGCTGCCGGTGGAATCCATCGCTTCCTTTACCTGGTCAGAGGCGTATTCTTGGAATAGGGCAGTGATGTCATAGAGCATATCGGACTTTGCTGCCCGGAGCATATACTGGCGATTGACGGACACTCCATCAGGCAACGTGTCGCTTGCGATGCACAACGAGACTTTCTGCTCAAAGTCCTGTCCGGCCGCTGCCGACCAGTCACAGATAATTTTGATGTTGTAATTCTCTAGGAGATAATCTGTGTATTGATTATTATCCACGCTTTTTCCTTCAGGAAGTGTGTCGGTGGGGTTGATCCATTGACCTGTGTGCACCTCCACCACCTGGTCAAATTTCATAAATGCCTTTTCTCCCGTTCCGCCGGTAGAATCCGTTTGCGGAGCAGAATCTTCCGCCTGGCTTTCCGCTTGACTGTTCGCCTCGGATGCCGCACAGCCTCCGAAACAGGCGACCAGCATGCATGCCGCCAACAGGAAGACAATCAGTTTCCTTTTCAACGCAGTTCCTCCTTCTCTGCTACAAAACCATTTTTATTGGGTTCCTTTTTGCAACATAATGATACCATGCCCAAATTAATGATACAACCTAGAATTGTTTTGTTTGTTTTGCACAATTCATCCAGCTAAAAAACAATCTGCCAGCAAAGCGAAACGGAAAGCGGGCAATTGTCCGCTTTCCGTTTGTCTATCGGGTGAATTGTTTTCGATACTGAGAACAACTGACCCCTTCCCGTTCCTGAAATACCTTGGAGAAATACTTGCTGTCTTCATATCCCACAAGGACGGCAAGTTCCGCTACTGTATAGTTCCGTTGTTGCAATAAGGACTTCGCCAATAAGATTCGCTTATCCAGAACATACTCGTGGAAGGTGCTTCCTGTCAATTTTTTGAAAATTGTAGAAAAGTAGCTTCGGCTCAATTGAACCGCTTCCGCTACATCCCTCGACCTGATCGGTTCAGCCAGGTGGCGGTTGATATATATAACCGCGGACAGAATACACACTGGAATCAAGGTATAGTCCGGTTGTGTCAGGCAATCCTCCTCCAACTGCTTTTTACAAAGGGAAATCCAGTGGATATATTCGCCCTTCGTGAGGAAAGAGGGGGTGGGAAAGGGCTTGTGGAAGCAGCTTTCCAGCTTCTGTCCAATCCAAAAGGCCAATTTCTCCATCTGGGGCAGGGATAGGGGCGTCTCCTCCAATTCTAAGGCCATATCCTCCAATTTCACTTGGTCATACATCCAATAGAGCCTGTCCCAACAGGTCCACAATTTTTTGAGGCGCTCCGGTTCCACCCCAAGCAAAGGCGCCTCCTCGCGGAAAATGGGATCGGAGAACTTTTTCGCCAATAACGCCCCTATACGCTGAAATGCTAAAACGCTCTCATCCTCTTCCAGCCGCAGCTTAGAAATATAATCCAATGCGCCGAGCCTCAAAGCGCTTTGTACATACTCAAAACTTTCGTAAAAGCTCAATACTACATACTGAAGCCGGGGAAATTCTTTTTGACTGGCCTCTATAAATTCCAGCCCCGACATAATAGGCATGGACATATCTACGATAGCCAAATCCACTGCCTGTTCCCGCAAGAATTCCATAGCGCACAAACCATTAGGAACATCCCCCACAACGGTCATGCCGTACTCTTCCCAGGGTACAATGGAAATTAACCCTTTTCGGGCCAATTTGTCATCATCAATAATCAGAACCTGGTACATTCTCTCCTCCAGTATCTTCCCGTAGCGGGATTCGGATAGTGACCTTCGTCCCATTTTCTGGTGCGCTCTCAACCTGAAGCTCCGCCCGGCCGCCGTAAAACGACTGTAGAATCAACTCCACATATTTTAGACCTATTCCACGCTTTAATCCCCGATCCTCCGATATCCGCGCGGAGTCCACGGAAAACCCCAAGCCGTCATCCCTGATCACGACCTCCGCGTGGTTTTCCTCATGATGTACAGAAACCCACAGATTGCCTAGGTGATTCATATTGTGGCACACGGCGTTCTCGGCAATAGGCTGCAGAATCAATCTGGCGCAAGGCGTCTGCAGGTAGGGGCCCTCATCAATATCGTACCAGACCTTGAAATCATACCGGCAGAGCTGAAGCTCCACATAAGCCTTCAAAGCCATAACCTCAGTGAACAGGGTTGCGTTGCAATTCGTTTTCCCCAGGCTATAGCCCAAAATGTAATTGAGCTGATGAACAAACCGCTTGATGTCAGGCTGATGATTGGTCACCGCCATCCAGTGTACCGTATTCAGGGCGTTCATCAAAAAATGCGGGTTGATTTGATAGTAAAGCTTGTCCAGTTCTAACTGCATTTTCTCTTTTTCCTGCCGCCGTTCCGTTACCAATAGCTCCTGGATTTGTATCTTCATTACATTGATGCTGTCAAACAGCTGGTCAAACTCCTGTAGGCGGATGTTATGCTTGGATTGTGTAAAATCTCCCTCTGTAACCTGTGCAATTTCTTGGCGAAGGATATTCATAGGCCGAAAAATCAGGTAGAAAATCATCGCTATAGTGAAAAAGATAAACACAATGGCAGCGACTAACACCATTAGGACACCGCCCCGCCAAAATTGCATGGCCTTGTTGTAATTGCTTTTAGGGACCAAGAGAATATTATGAAATCCATATTTGCTTTCCGACCGCATATAACTATATTCGTCGAGCATATAAACGCTGTTTCCCATCCCATCGCCTTCCTGTGCCGGGAAAGAAGACCCGACAGGAAACGCTTCGTGGCTGCTGTATTGGATGACGCCGTCCGGGTCTATTTGCAGCCAAAAATAGGGCATAGCCCGCAGCTCCGTAAGGGTTTCCAGCATAAGCGGCACCTTGGAGAACAATTCCAGGTATATTGCCATAGAATGGCCGTCCTTCATCTTTACTATCCGGCTGACAGAGACGGTGTCTTTACAATAAATCACACAGTCGCTGGTGTGCATGGCGTAAAATGTAAGAAAACCGCTTTCCTCTATGCCGGTCCGGCGAAGTATGGGATGCTTGTTTAGGGAAAAACCGTTCCGGACAGCCAGATTATTGTAGTAACTGGACCGGATGTCTCCCTCCCCCTCATTGGGTTCGAAGCATAGGACCAAGGAGCTGTCACTGTGGGTAAAACGAAGCGCCGCGATCGTTGAGGTCATATTGTTAAGGTGCGCAATTCGGTCATAATGGTCGGTCGCCTGAATATAGGACTGGATCATACCGCCAACAATAGATGGTGGTATCATTTGCTGGGATATTTGGAGCAACTCTGTATATTCGCTGTCAATTTGTTCCGAAAGCTGTTTAATATCTCCGGCTAGTATTGTTTCTATCCTCGTTTTTTCCGCCGCTTGCATGGCCAGATAGGAAACCGTAATCATGAGAATAACACTTAACAGGGAGCAAATGACGAGGATCAACGCAAGCCGCTGTTTCAGGGTTGGCGTTGTCCCCGGCAGTATTCGCGGCAGTACTAATTTTTTCATATGTTCCTCTCTAATAAATTTACGTTTTTCTTCAAAAAGCTCCGAAATCATCCCCGTCACTGTCGATTTCTTGGATTTGCTCATTGTTGTATATAATTAAAATATATCATATAATTGTATGCAATACCAGCTAAAAGAAATATATCTTGCCCGGCAGGGAAATGTCTGACACTGCGGGGCCTTGAGCGGGAGAGCTTCAACCTTGGATACAGCTGGCTCTATCAGTTTGCCTATCCGATGCTTGACATGGAGCCCACTCCAAGGCGTACAATAAACTTAAAAAAGAGAAGGGGTATACTATATGATTTACAGGGATTTCCAAGACTTAAAATTATCCGCGCTCGGGTTTGGCGCTATGCGGCTACCGGTTATCGCCGGCGATGACGCAGCGATTGATGAAGCTCTGACGTCGGAAATGGTCGCCTATGCAATGCAACATGGCATTAACTACTATGACACGGCCTGGGGGTACCACGGTGGAAACGCGGAAATTGTTATGGGCAAAGCGCTGAAGCAATATAGACGGGGTAGCTATTATCTGGCGACGAAATTTCCTGGGTATAACCTTTCCAATATGGATAAGGTCGAAACTATCTTTGAGGCCCAGCTTAAAAAGTGTGATGTGGACTACTTTGATTTCTACCTGTTCCACAATGTCTGCGAAATGAACATAGACAGTTACCTCGATAAAAAATATGGAATCCTTGATTACCTGCTGAAACAAAAAGAGAATGGCCGTATTCGGCATTTGGGCTTCTCTGTACATGGCAGTTTGGCGGTTATGAAGCGGTTTCTGGAAGCTTATGGCGAGCATATGGAGTTCGGGCAAATCCAGTTGAATTACATCGACTGGTCATTCCAAGACGCAAAATCCAAGATGAAATTGTTGGAAAAATATCAGATTCCTGTTTGGGTGATGGAGCCGCTGCGCGGTGGGAAACTGGCCTCTTTGTCCAACGAAGACGCCGCCAAGCTGAAAGCGTTGCGTCCGGATGAGAATATTCCCGCATGGGCATTCCGCTTCCTTCAGGCCCTTCCAAATGTGACATTGACACTTTCCGGCATGTCCAATATGGAGCAATTGCAGGCCAACATCAATACTTATAAAACCCACAAGCCGTTAAGTGAGCGGGAATTCGACACATTGCTTGGAATTGCGGATGGCATGGTGAAAAAGATTGCCTTGCCCTGCACGGCTTGTAATTACTGTGTCAGCCATTGCCCGCAGCAACTGGATATTCCTGGACTACTTGAGCTTTACAACGAACATTACTTCACCGGTGGCGGATTTATCGCCCCCATGGCAATGATGGCAATACCGGCAGACAAACAGCCAAGCGCCTGTGTTGGTTGTGGCAATTGTGAAGCTGTTTGCCCGCAACAAATCAAGATTGCCGGGGCGATGTCTAATTTTGCCCAAAAGCTAAATGCTTAACAAGGGGGATGCTGTGGAGAAAGTAAGTATTATTTTAATGGTTTTCACCTTCAGCGTTATTTACATTTGAATTTTTGATTGCGAGCCCGTCTAAAACAGTTGCGTCAGGTTCTGCGTCTTTAATGCTGCTGACCGCGCTGGGAAACCCGCTGCCACAGAGTGTTTTTGGGATTAATATCACCCCCTCCTTGCTGCGAATTATGTTGAACGCTATTGAGCAATTTCAATATTTAATGAACTGTATAACCGCGATCAACGGCTATAGCCTCAAGTACAGTGAGATTATTCGATAAATACTCGACATCTTGCAGCGTTTCTCCATCCTGAAGATTCCAACATGCCCATATCGCAACCTCAACATAAAGGCATTGTATTAGTATATAATCCGGATAATCAAGCCGCTTTGATAAGATCTTAATGATATGCAGAATTTCTTCGCAATCATTCCAAGCAAATGTATCTCTGAACTCTTCCAGAATGAAACGGGATATATCCATTACAGGGTCACCAATGACCCCTTTGGGATCAATAATTTTATACTTGCCTGATTGGTCAATTAAAATATTGTCATTATGAATATCACCATGAAGCAATCTGCGTCTGCTGTATATAGCAGAAACGCTACTGTAAATATCTCTTGCCGCAATAAGCTTGCCGAGCAATTTGCTATTTATGTTTTTCAGTTTCATAAATGCGATCCTGTCATTGAGCCACTCATTATAGGTAGGGAATATAGCGGCGCCGGTTATGGGATATGACTTATGCAGATCCTTATATAGACTACAGAAAACATCGATCCTGGTATTCCTTGATTGTACTGACCAAAGCGTACTTCCAGGGAAGACAAGCTCTTCCAGAATTATTTTCCTGTCTTCGTCCATATCAAAGACTTTGCAAAATATTTTGTTGTCATATTCACGCAGGAATCTATACTCAGTCAAAGCATATGATTGTTTCAAGTTGGGGCGTTCAATCTTTAGAACACAATTTCCATATATCGCAGACCTACAGAAAAATACCGCATTTCTGGAATAAGAAGGTACCAATTGAAAATAGCTTAACTTCCATCTTTGTGACGCGATATTCAGATAGTCGATAATAATATTATAAAATAATTTCCCGAAATGAATAACGATACTATCTGTATCATTTCTACTTAATATTCTCAAATTACGCATCGAGTCTTTTTTCCACAGAAGCTACGGCCTCTTCCGCTTTTTGCAGGGTTTCATCTATATCTCTGTCTGTATGGGCTGTGGAAACAAATATATTCTCAAAATAATGGGGATGAAACAAAATACCCCTGAAAAGCATTTCCTCCCACCAGATACGGAATATGTCCTCTTTTGCATATAGAGAAGCTTCCCGGTAATTTGTTATGGGTCTGTCGGAAAACCATACCTGGAACATCGCTCCAATGCCGACAACATGGGCTGGAACCTTTGACTTTGCCCATATATCATTAATCCCGTCTCTTAATTTGCTTGATTTATTATTCAATTCATCATAGAGGCCGGGTGTCCTCAGATAATCAAGCGTTGCGGATGTGGCGCTAAGTGCGATACCATTGCCGCTGTATGTTCCTGCTACGCTTACTTTTCCTGAATCAACAAGCTTCATAATCTCTTTCTTGCCGCCAAGAGCCGCAACAGGATAACCGCCGCCCAT
>Ga0153944_1000289_pt1 | contig 21655 bp, 19 predicted proteins | sample TSNJ028MetaG_FD_104703 | JGI IMG/M metagenome (GOLD analysis project Ga0153944, IMG submission 104703) | Attine ant fungus gardens microbial communities from New Jersey, USA - TSNJ028 MetaG | ecosystem: Host-associated > Fungi > Mycelium > Unclassified | place: USA: New Jersey, Wharton State... | reverse complement strand
TCCAGGATCGAAAACATAATCCGGTAAAGAAGAACTGAGGTATATAAGTCTGTAGAGACAAACACTGCATAAAGGACAGTCAAACCTTTTAATATGTCGTATTATAATTCCCATAGTCGAATCGGAGAATTTCTCCCACATCTTGACCTGTTTCTGGAATTCTAAAGTAGGGTAAGAGATATCTAATCGCCGCGGACCAACAGATCCAGCTTCAAGACACCTGGTCAAAGATTATTTGCATTGAGAAAAGGAGAACAAAGTACGTTGTTTTGGTTCAATCAGTAGGCCAATGTAGAACGTTGTTGAGTAAACAGGCCCAGCACCTTCTTTGCCTGCGATGTCTTCCTTCTTGCGTGTTTCAATGGTTTTAGTCATTTCCCCTTGAGCAACAGCACGAACTTCTTCCTCATTCAGGCAATATGCCACTTGATCGAAACCTTTGATGAAAGGATGGGCCAGTGTCAAAGACTCCACGAATTCTAGTTTCATGACAAGTTGACGTAGTCGGGATTCAACAGTACCAGCCCTGGTCACAATGGAGGTAAAGGTGCAGGATGTGCATAAAGAATCAACGCACCATTTGATCTGGAGATCTGGGTTTCCTGTCGAGGCGATTACTTGCAGATAGTAGCGGTACTTGTGGAAAAAATCATGTTTCGCAAACAGATCAGACCAAGAGGCACTTCCAACAATGACTTTGTCCACTATATCGGCACCTAGTCGATGGTAGGAGTGAGAATTCAAGCATGAGTAGAAATAATACAAACCCTTTTTGAATTCATCCGTCATGATCATTTGGGTAGATTCTGTGACATTGTGCGTCGCACACATGGACGGATATGCGGGTGTTATGATGGGCATTCGGTGGGTACGGTCCGTAGGATATAGCTAGACATCGAAGGGATTGGAAGAAATTTGATGATTGCAACTAAGGTACAACTTACTTTGGGATTCCACACCCGTACCTGCAGCGGGCCATCTTCAATTTGTTTCAACAACACTGGTTGTGGCCAGGACCTGACATGAAATAATCAACATTGGCAGCTGAAAGGTGAAATCTGAACGTACCATTGATACATGATAATGAAGAAGCGGCTAACAATCGCGCCTGCTGTTGCGTTTGGATACAGTTGACATATTCGAGCTACGAGCATTGCCCAAGCAACACCACCGAGAAAACCATTTACGTTAGAATAGATAGCTCTTCCTGATGGCAGATGAGCGAATTCTGTTGAAAAGGGGGTCATGGTACTGACGCTGAGCCCATAGTTTTATACATCGTAATGAGTCTCGAAAAACATGGACGTTAGGAACTAATCGAAGAACAGAGTCCGTCACCCGGGAGCCTAGTGCGAATGTTAACGAAACATGTCTCGTAGTGAGGTTCAACAAACCTCCTAGGCTTCGTATACATCGTTCGTCTAGATTTCGTAGTAGATTATCATCTTCTAGTGATAAATCATCAGGGATTGACGATAGAGCCAGTCGCGCCATAAGAAGATCGACAGGGATTCCCGAAATTTTGGTCTTGATGACTGGGACATACGCTTCCGGTACACCCTATTACCATGAAAATCGATCTATTTTCAAGGTCAAATCCTACATACCGAGACTTCCGTCACTCCTTCCAGGTCTTGGAGCATGGGCTCGAAAATATCAAAAAAATCCTCTCGAGAAACGTGTTTGGGCACAACACATAACGTATCGATATCTGTTCCAGGTCCATGTACACCAAGGCGATACGATCCAAACGTAAATATCTTTCCGCCTGCCGCGTTGGCAACCGACTCAGATAAACCTCGTTGGAGGGCAACTTTGTGGACGAATTTCTTGACAAGCTCAGCGATGCGCCCGAGGACGATTTCCCTGTAAATATACATGATGGTAAGTTTCTATCAGGCAGGCTAAATCGTCTGCGAGAAATTCGAGGCTTCTCGTATATGCATTACGATGCTGCCAAGTAATTCTTTGAAAGTTGGTGATGTTATGTCGACCGGTGGGTACATAGCGATTATATTTTCAGAGCCAGAAACGTAGGCTCTGGACAGTGTGATGCGAGTACGCGTGCACTCACCTGAGCTGAGATTCCTCCTCCGACTCGAACATATTTTGCCGTCCTAGTTCTTCCATCAGAGTTACCGTTAATTCTTTCTCTCGTTCAGTGGACTCGGAGGTGGATATTGGAGGAGTAACTCCGAGATAGCTGCAGCGAGGGTGAGTATTGTCACTAGTAGTCTTCGACATGCGCTTCATACCCTTTGTCACTTTCGGCTGTCATCTGAATCGTTGATAAGTGAACGAAGGAAGGTATAGTTTTAAGTTGCCGCCGGTAGTACAGCGATGCGATCCCTTCAATCGAGGTCACGTGGAACCCAAATGTGACTGGGCAAGTGATTATCCCCCATCCATGCATTATCTACGTATCGCTAAACAGATGAAGATCCTACCAGTCCATAACACTACCATAAGCAAAAAAAGTCCCTTTGTCCGTCGAGAATATGAATACATCAGTTGGCACGATCAATACTCCAGTCAAAATCTGTGAAGTTCACCGGACTCTTTGCGTTTACGCAGCTTTATCCAGATAGAATAAGCCGCAATAAAAGCCGCAATGAAGAAACATATCAGGCCTAATAAGATACAAATGACGATACCCGCGACCCCTCCACCAGAAGTGAGCGTTTGCTGGGACCCTGCCATCAGAATTGTGGCGCGCGAAACCAGAGAATGCTGTTTGAATGGCCAGAAGTCGCCACCATCAGGGGGCACAATACAAATTAATGAATCTGCACCAGGGACGTCCTCAAAACCTGTCTGGATAAATGACGAATCAGTCGTATTAGGGTCTAGAATCCAGGGTGCAGGGGAGGGTGCAGTGTCCAGAGAACTACAGTTCGGCCCCCGGGCACCAATGAAAGACGTGCTTCCAGATAAAAAATTGCCTTGGATAGTGAAATTCTGAGCTGAGGTTACACCAATGGCGTAGCTGAAGGCACCGCTGAAGGAATTTCCTATTACCGTGCCGGAATGAGAAACGTTGTTTCCATAACGATCTCCAAACCAGGTGCGAGGTCCTATTGCGAGGCCGATCCTGAGGAAGAGGTATTCTCAGTAAGAAAATTTGCCGGAGGAGTGCATACGCACTTGATGATGGCATTATTGGAATTAGACCCCAATTTTTTTCCCGGTTCCGGTTGATCAGTGGAAAACCCCCCTTGAATGATATTGTTGTATACAAGAACATTAGAATAATCTCCCATAAATGGTGTGTAGTCAACCATATTAATACCACCGAGCAGTGTTTGCTGTAACAAGACTGAGAAAAAGACGCCATTCGTAATAGAATGATGCTTACGTTCGTAATCCAGATAGTATTGTTGTAAATTAGACTCCCCGGAGAACCAAAGATCACAATACCCCCGTCTGTAGCACCTTGAATCATATTATTCTGGACGATGCTATCACTGCAGGCCAAACTGACACCATCCGCCCATTCCTGGTAGTTGTCGGAACCACAGGGTCCGATGTCATTGTTTTGCACAATGACATTTCTGCAGGTCAGGTCTCCCTCGGCTATGTGCATGCAACTCCAATCCCTGGGGTCAACCGATCTCACAAATTCGATGATCTGATCAGAATTGGATCCTCCCATTTCAATATTAGCTCCACCCTTCGTAGGAGGACCTCCACCGCGATTCCCATCGATCTGTGCATAGAATGAAAAAGTTTCAGAAAGGGCAGACACGAAGGGAGAAATAGCAAAGACGACCTGCACATGTCGTAGCTTCACCCTTGAACAGTTTGCACATGTACCATCTACAGCGATCGTATGTCCTTGACCATCAGTCGTGGGTCCACTCACAACGAGAGTCGCTCGCTCGTCTCCGACAGGATAGCCTGATGTGCTAATTTCTTGGCCTGGAAACGCAAATAAGATAGGTGCCTTGATAAGATATCGAGAGCCTGGGCAGAGCTGAAGCACATATCCGGGGCCCGTACTGTTTAGAAGCGTGTTCAAACGATCAGTGACGGTATCGGCGGGATCAGAAGGTTCGCAATCTGCGTTCGTCTGGCGACCCAGAATACTAAGAAAATCCTATCAACTTCAACTTGAGCTGGACACTGGTTGGGAGGCACCTTTTTTGGTATAGGTCGGATATTCCGTTCGTGGAGTGTTTTTGCATGGGGCGATTGGCAATAGTATGGCGACGGTGAAGGCATCATTTTAAATCGCACAGGCACAGGTGTCGAGACCGCAAACCTGTGTCCACGTCATCAAGGATACGGGGGTGTCCGGACATATTCCATTATCTGCTCGTCATGTTTCAGATTTGAATGAGCGTATCAGAGATACCGGAGGTCGTTTCAAAACACCGCTTTGTCTCACTCAAGCCCTTTTCAATCCAATGAAGAAGGGTGATGCACTGAACAAGTTTGGGGTACAGACCTTATCTCCAGTTAGGGTTCCGCCAAGGGTCTGGTACAAATTATACACACGCCAGTCTCCAGACCACCAAATGCCTCCTACTGTGCAGTTCTCCAGAACTGTGCTGAATGAGTCTTGGTGAATTAAAAGAGAGGCCAAGCAATTATTGTGAAGTCCGAGGAAGTTAGATGTACATCATGTGGCGCTGACTCGCCGTGTGCAAATACATGGATTTTATCAAAATTCAAATGAGACATGTGCACTAACATGTCTTGCTTCAGGAGTTTCGTCCCTGGTTTTCCCTTTTTGATTTCTTTTTGAGTCTGACTCGTTCTTTTTTCCACTTTTTGATCAGATAATCGCGCATAGGATCTTCTGGGTCAATCTCAGGACCCGACTCAGATGATTCAGTGTTCGCCATTTTTTCTGGAAAATCATTGAGAAAGGAATAGTCATAGGAAAAGGGAAAAATCACCATGTACAACAAGTTGTGGCTTGGCATTCAAGCTTTGTTCCTTAGCATCAACCCATTCTCCATCCTCATCCTGGATTTTGGGTTGTTTATAATTTTTCACATGATCGACACGGAGTGTTCTTCCCAAGACCTTAGCTCCATTGAGATTGTCGACAGCAAGTGTAGTGGAACGCTGATCTTCATACATGAGAAATCCAAAGCCTCTAGTCTTGCCGGTTTCCTTATCGCGAGGAAGATTCACGTCCATGACCTCACCATACCTAGCAGCATTGATTGAAAAACACTGTTTTGTCCCAGGTTTGAGTGTACGCACTGAGAGAATATTGTGATGACGTCCCCTTCCGTCAAGTCGAAGTGCAAACCGCCAACGAATATGTAAGCCGAGTCTTTGTAGTCCTCATGCCAAGAAGCTGCGCCAGAACCAAGTTGAAGTTCTGCCTCGTTGATACGATCTATTTCTCGGACTACACTGAAGAGAGTCAGCTATCGTCAACTCAGCAAGAACAGGACATACTTCATATTGGTCAAAGAAGGTATTTTCCCACGTTATAGTCGTTTGATCTTGAAATTTGCGATACAATATTTCAATCCTTGCCAAATGCCTTCTTTCACACTACCACCAATCAATGACAATCCAGACGGCGGCTGGGGACCATCAACCTCAAATTTTCCGAATCAATTCAAATTCAAAGACATCCCTTATGCCCCTTATTCGAAATCTGATAAACTTGGCCGATTTGCAGACTGGAATGATATCTCATCTGATAGCCGTCAAACAGCAGTAGGGCTGCCTTCAACTCAGGGTACACGTGCTCCCGCTTCTAGTGGCCGCAGAAGAGATGGAACTCAAGCATTTGGAAGCGGTACTGCAAGTGCTTTTGCCTACTTTCACGTGGAGGACGAAGCATCGTTTTCTCTCGTCGACAATAAGGCCACGGCACCTCGGCGTGGAAATGCATTCACTCGAGGACGCGGCGCTGCACGTACAACGACCACTTACTCTACCAGGGGTGTTGTTCGAGGTGCCCGTAGAGCCATTACCTCCAGAGGTGGTGTCAATCAACGAGGCGCAGGTCGCAGATGGCGAGAATGGGACAGGGTCTGTACTGCTGAGACTCATATATGGCATTGGATCTCACAAGCCACTAGAACAATCGCATGCGGGAGTCATCTGTGGCTATCTTACCCGATTGGTCCATGACTGAGGAACTCGAGTTCAGTACATTACGTAAGCTTCGTTTGGAAGTCGATGCACCACAGGAATTGTGAGTCTTATTTTCACCACTTCTCCCATAATCCTTGATTCGCAATCGAAGGGGTTATTATGGTCGCTTGTTTGCGTACGATAAGATGTACGACCGTATTACCCCCAAAACCGAGAGGCCACTTCAGCCGTTGGATCGCATGAAATACAATCCGACAACCTCTGATGATCCTGTTATTCAGCAAGTACGCCTATATTTCAAGTTTTCATTCAAACTAGCTCATTATCCCCTCAGCTCGCTGCCCAAGGTGTCGCCACTGTCTATGCCACCGACGTGATCTTAAGCGCATTGATGTGCGCACCGAGATCGGTCTATCCCTGGGATATCGTCATTACCAGGGAAGGAGACAAGCTTTTCCTTGACAAGCGGGATGGTGGTCCATTTGATACCGTCACAGTGAACGAAAATGCTGCCGATCCTCCTCAAGATCCAGCTCCTCAAAATCTCAACAACCTTGCTGAGAAATCGGCATCGGAAACTCCTTCAATCAACTCTGCTACGTCGCTCTCTTTGGAAGCCACATACATCAATCAAAACTTCGGTTTCCAAGCGGTTGTCGAAAGCGGCTCACCACCAGCCGTTGAATTCGCGCATCCTAATCCATTCTATGGGCAAGATGAAACCGAGCCACTTGCTTCCTGTGGCTATCGATATCGACTTTTTGATATTGGAATAACAGAAGACGAAGACATTAAGGTTTGCGTTAGAACAGAGGCTGATGCTTACATTCCCGGTCAAAATGCCCTTGAGGGCCAGGGCTTGGTTACCATTCGGGCATTGAATGAGTTCGACCCTAGGGCTCCAGGTGCTGCAGGTGCGCCTGATTGGCGCTCAAAGTTAGATACCCAGCGTGGAGCAGTTGTTGCAACTGAAATGAAAAACAATGGCTCCAAGTTAGCCAAATGGGCTGTACAAGGTACCCTTGCTGGTATCGATACGATGAAAATCGGGTATGTTTTCCTATATATTGATTTCTGTTGGGCACTCCTTTATCAAGGTATCTCCTTGATCAATGACATGTTCTGGTGTTTCATCTTGCACCTTCGGATCGACATCATTGTCCTCATATTTGCTGATATGTACATCGGACAGGTATATCTCTCGCGCGAACCCTCGCGATAACACACACCACGTTATTTTGAGCACAACGTCCGTTAAGCCAACTGACTTTGCAATTCAGCTCAACATGTCCTTGGCCAACGGATGGGGCATCGTACGCATGGTCACAGATCTATGCATGAAGTTGCCTGAGGGCAAGTATGTGTTAGTCAAAGACCCCAACAAGGTACACAATTCTGAAGAGTTGTACTAAACCATCCACTGATTAACTCTTACAGCCGGTAGTTCGTCTGTATTCTGTGCCCCCTGATGCTCTCATCAATGAAAACGACGACGGAGCCGACGAGGATGAGGAGCAAGAGTTGACTACTTAAAATAGTGAAATCAATAGCTTGTTACTGTGACTAGCTCCATCTCAGCTATGGGCTGACAAGAGAGTCTCCACTGCGCCTTCAATATTTCGACTGAACACGAATATTGATTGAATCCATGAACCAAGAAAGGAATAGTCACTAACCTTCCCTGCAACGCCCTGATCACAACTTCTCGCCTAACAGCAGGGAACATAGTAGTGAGCTGACTTATTTCTGCCTCTGTGGGAACTGGCATTCCTGAATTTATCCGATCCGCCCTTCCCGTCAATTCATCGACCCACTCTCTCATTACTGAACTTCTAGAGATGGCTGCGCTATCTCCCACACCCACGTTAGTATTAGCATTCCGTATTCTGCGTGAGCTCTCCTGGGTTGCACTTCTTGAAGTGGTCACAACTTCATCGTTTCCAGGTGTAACTAATCTTGTCTGTTGTGCATGAAAGTTCTCAGGGAATGCTCTTGTCGACCGTCGAGGGGCACGCAGTGAGCCGACAAACGGGAGGATGATCCATCTCGACAACGTGACTACCGGTGGTGAGAGTCGGTATGTATTAAAGCTGGCGATATCTGAACGATAAATCTGGCCAATGATGATACCGATGATTGCGACCACCAAGGATCCCGGAAGACGACTAATCGCGAGCTAAGATAGAAGGAATATTCATTTGTGAATTATGAAATTCGTTGATGCGTACCTGGAATGCCAGAAAGTAATTGAGGCTTTTGTTGTTGAATTGAATTCCGAATATCCGAAATCGGTATGCAGAAGGAACTAATCTTGAATATTGGTAAATGATACTATAGACAAGTGCCAGAGCACCGGCGGAAATATAATTGAGTCCCAGTGAATTAAAGAGGAGTAAAGCTAAGAATTCCAGTGTTGTGGCAAGAAGAGTTGTGACAACGAGGAAAGACTGCCTATGGACTGAATGTCTATATGATTGCTTCATGATACCTCCACTTACAGCATATTTCACGCTTCCAAACCGCCTTTCAGTGTGAATCCCAAAGTTGTAGAGCAGGATTTCAGCGAGCAGAAGTTCGCTCGAGTTCTGAAATGCGAGATATTGTGTTCCAAGCCGCCAATACTAGAATGCATCCGCCTGTTAGATGTGTGAGGCAAAGATACACCTGAAAAATATGCGTACTTGGTGGTGTCGAGAAATATGAGGCACCAACTAATCAAATGAGATCGCATCTGCGTCATAAGCAGCCTGCACCTACTTGAAGATGGAAGTAGTGTTTTATATCAAACAAACCAACAAAGAACGACGAAAGGGCCGAGCCCATCATCATAGCTATTCAGCAATGTCAGCAAGTTCAATGATTGTGTCGTGCCTGAACATACCCTTTGTAACTGGAGCATGTTCAAAGGACATTGTAATTGGAGCCTCAAGTAAAAGTGAAAACAGGATGATCAATCACGTGACAAGCTTTTTGGATCCACAAGCAAGATAGTACTAAAACGCGCAGGGCCTAGATAGGACCCAATGTCAGGTGCATGTCTACAGGAGACATGTGGCCAAGGGAGTAGGATGTGGGCAAAATTTGCACATGGTAGGCTTGAGGTATAAATGCCTTTAGGGAAATACATGCTCTATGCAGTAACCAGAATTAGCTAACATGCCCTGGTATCAGCTCTGACGGAAGCTCCATTTGGCATTTTCTCTTCGCAACAAATTGCTGCTTCTGCTGTGTTGTAACGTTCTGAAGCTATGGGTTCTATGATTCTTTTCCATCGCCCAAAGTTGGATATACAAGCCCTGGGACAGCCTGCCTTCGTCCTCGAGGAAAAGCCCGTAGCATTGTCAACTTCTTGAGGGTTTAAGGGGTCCCATAAGCCAGTGAACGTAAGGAGGTAGCCATCTTCATCTGCTTCACGGCGTCAAAAAAGTATATGCTATTGGCTGACGGACGACTCCAAGAGGGTATTTGAGGACTGCTGAAGATGTTTTTGCTCTCATCAAACCAAAAGTCCTACTGACCTATTCTGGTCTCCCCTGATGTACTGCAGCTCGACTCGTAGGGATTAGGAAAATGGAACTGCTGCTTACGACTACCTTGGAGCAAAGATCTTGAAAATCTCATCTTGAGTACATTGATGGTTATAAAGCTGGTTTCAGATAAGTGCTAATATGACCTTCCAGGAGTCTATACCAAGGCAATACTGAATCAATCAGTGTCTGTCAAAGTTTACCCACTCAATTGTTTGCGCTCCATCCAATTCATACTGATCAGCGCAGCGCACTGACTCAATCCGTTCCGTCGCGTGTTAACACTCCTGATCGGAAGAATTGTTGAACCTCCTCATATTAAAGCGAAGATATACTTCATGGCGATAGGTCGCCTTTAGTATGTCTCATGTTCACAGTCAAGTTGCTAGGGGTGTATCGAACCCAACAAACGAAACGAAAACCGTGAGAATGGGTTTCATGGGGCAATGGTCATCAATGCACTGATAGTATGATGAGCTTGTCAACATTTTCTTGTAAGTATCTTTTTTCGATGTTTATAGATTCAGGCTGTGTCCTGGGGGACTCATGTCGATGTAATGGTGATGACGGGCGGTGTAGCAATCCGATTGGCGTCAAGGTAGCAACAGGTGATGGGTTTGAAAACCCATGGCAAACATATACAGGTGTGGACCTCAAATCCAGGAACCCATTGCATATGCATTCTAACGAGACAGCCAGGAAAAGAGAAGCAGTATCGGAAGTCCGATTGGTTGATGTGTCATAAAACTGATGGTGGTTAAAAGTGTTTTGAAACACAGACCATGTGAAGTTCATAACATTGAGCAGATCCATGGTCACTGAGTCCAGATTACAAATTCAGCTTTGACAGAGGTTAGGCACCAAAGATACCGAGCTTTTTTCTGGCCGTCACCACCCTGAACCCATACCATTGACAAATCACCCAATGGCCTAAGGTATTTGAACGATTGTCTGCTGTTCTTTGTCGTTGCTGAGAGCGTTTCCGGAAAGTCTCTAGTAGCGAGCTTATCGGAAATTAACAATATGTGCTTCCTCTTCAACAAGACTTCCCAGAAGACTACAGCTTTCATGAGCTTGCCTTAATTATAGTCAAGTTTCTAGCTCATGACTCGGTGTACGGGATTTGTCGTGATTCGACGGCATCATTGGGTGCTTGCTTCTCTTTGTGCACAGGTACATCCTTCTCCCCTTCACTTGATGCTTCTCAAATGATGAGATGTCATTTGTCTGTTTGTTTGCTTAACATCTATTCTCTATACATCGAGATCTTCTCCCTCCCTTTCATATATTGGCCAGGTGACTATCTCAGATCAGTGGCTATTCTTTTCGTGCCATAGCACTGCCCTGTTATCGGAGGAGATAAGAAGATTGAAGAAGAATCTTTTTCGAGTTCCTTCTTTTGTACTTGGAGAAGCCATGCGGCAAATTATCACAGCTTATACTGGGATATGGCCACTCTAACTCTTGTTCTTGCTTTGTGTCTTTTTCTTTTTCTTTTTTGAAATTTACGGGAATTTGGGTTCCCAAGGTTCATGAAAAGAAGCACTCGGAGGGAAAAAGAATACGAGAGAAGACCCACGGGGTTGAATCAACATACTGAAGCATGCGATTCAGGCTATGACAGATCCCGTGTTTCATGTCGCTTGAAAAGTGTATAGGGAGGGGGTCTTGGAGCTGTTGTCATAGATTGGTTGCTTTAACACTTGTCACTTCATGGTGTGTCTTTGGGCGGTGGGATACTTGGATTCTTACTTGATATTTGGGTTGAATAGGTTCGACAGGAGATGAAGCGTGGATATCGGCATTTTGTATTCCCATCCAAAGGAAAAGTTCTCTCTCCTTCTTCGCTGTGTGTGTGCATGTGTGTATGTGCTTCCTTATGGGGATTGACCCAAAGATACGGACGACAAAGGCTCCCTTGTTGTTTCAAGAGTACCATAGTCCTCGAGGCTGGTTGTTCGTGTCTGATTTCGGCTAGATATGACATCTACTAGGGTCCCTATTTCTATCCTTATAACACTGGGCCTTGTCTGTTAGACAACGCATATCCGTGGTGCTCGCTCCTTCTGTGGTCCAGTACAGTCAGGTCATACTCTAGATCTTCCCCTCTGCTTTTTATCGTCTCATGTATCATGTTTTTGCCTCGCTCTGTCTATGATGCTTTCGTGTCTTGTTCATGACTGACATTTGACAGTCCTTGCCTTTGGCCTGTGGTACATGTGGGTCATTTCACCTTGAACACAAAATAAGATCATGGGTTCTGAAAATAAAAAAAACATTCACAGGAAAAGATGAACATGGGATACACTCTTGATGAATATGAAACTTTATGACCAGCGAAAAGTGATACCTTATAATTATAAGAGAGGACATTTTGCACGTCCAACCTTACCATTTGCTTGGTTGCAAATCATATGCATTACTTCCTCTATGTCTATTTTTAAGTTCAGATTATTCCGCAAAAGGTCAGGGTCGATGTCATTTATGACAACGTCCTGTCATGCGCTAAACACGTTCTCTTGGGAATGCTGACCTAGAGAAGTCTCAGTGAGGTGCCAATCGGTTCGGTGGAACTTTGAGTAAGGCCATGAGAGGGGAAGAGAGGTATCATCGGGGGTGACTTAGTTGCGTACTCGATTCATTGGCTTTTGACAGTGAGCGCCCGTCCCAGGGTTGAGGTACGTAAGTGTCTTGATTTCTCTCTCTCACCGGCAAGCAGAAAATGTCACTTGTTACTCTGACATTGGGCGGGAGCGAAATTTCTTACTCCACAACAGCAAGGCAGCCAAGATAGCTCATATCGATATTTATTTTGTAAATAATAGGAAACATCCGGGCAATGACACGTTTACGTCTACGTTTGCTCCACTTTGCAAATCAGTTGACAAAAAACTTATTAAAATTTCCGCGGTGATAAGTTGTGGTTGCTGGCCCATCAGTGGCGATGCAAGGGACCTTTTGCTCATTGAGCCCACCTGGTCAAGGTCATTATTGTGACATTTTTGCCCCGAAATCGGACAATACCCGTGAGACGCACCGACAGGATAATTGTTATGCCTGGTAAATTCAAGATAAACAAATCTTGGTCAGTCACAATCTCGGGTGGCTTCTCTTGCCGAATGTCAGGGTCGTTATATGAGAAGTAGTTGTCGGACAAGGAGGGAGAAAATGTTGGTGCGACAAGGAGACTCCCAGCAACAGGCATTTCCCGTGACACATAATCGGACAGCTCTTGCCGGATCTGTTCCCATGATCAAGAGAAGGTTCATGTGATACCGAAATGACGGAGGGCACCATGTGAGAAGAGAACCATTCCGGTGTCCAATGTACAGAGCATTTTGGCATAGACTCAGAGACAGATTTAAAATAAAGAGATGAAACTGTTCGGCTGTGAAGGGTGTTGCGCGCACATGGGCCGAGTGGTAGACCACGCACGGTCCTGGAAAGGAGGATGACACGATTAGTATGTTGAAAAGAATTTCGAAACACGAACGTTGGGAACCTAACAGGAAATGGAATAGAGACCTGAGGTATGATGCCGTACGGAGATAACAAAGAGTGAGGAAATGGCAGCAGAGGCAGTACACACATAGGCGGTCACCAAGATTGAGTTGGGGCAAGAGATCAGCCCAGGTGAGATGGAGACTCGGTAGACATTGCTAGGGATCCGAGAAGGCAGAATCGCAAGAAAACCAGGCAGAAAGCCGAACAGTGGCGTCCTGAGCATGTGGATGGAAATAATGAGGACATGCTGAGTGACAGAGGGCATTATGAGCAAGGAACAAACAGCGGGGGGTATCGGGCGCTTTGTTTCCGGTGGAATCATGTTAACCAGTCATCTCGATCTCCGAGAACCGAAGAGCTGGGTGGCGTATTTGTTTGTATTATGGTGTCCCCAGTGTCCGGGGTGAGGGGAGGTGCCAGTGGCTGAATGACTTGCTTAGGGATCGAACGGTGAGATTACGACGACAAGGCCAGGCAGCGGGATAGGACGACGACCGGAGGCAACGGGAACGACCGAGAGAGATCTGGGAGAGATCTGGCTGAGCGAACTGGTTCGTTTCCGGATTGGGCAAGATGTGGTTGATACAAATGAATAAAAATGAGCAGCATTGCTGTTATTGTTGTTGTTGACCGATCCATGAATCGTTTCTACAAGCAGTCCTTTGACGACGACGACGCTGCGTGTGCTGTCGATGCCGGCTACTGGACGGCACAGGCCCCAGACTTGTACACTGGCCCTTTCCAGTCGCGCACCCTGCTGCAGGAGCTTTACGACGAACCTACCCAGGAGATCTGGTCACAGCAGTTGCAGCAGCAGCAGCAACATTTTCCTCCTCGTCCACATGAGTACCAGATCTCCCGTCGCAACACCTATCCTGTCGTTCGTTGCGACAGAGACATGCAGTACCAACCTTTCATGACCCACCAATATCCTGATCAGTTCTCTCAAGAGACCCCTCTTGGCTATCATGACACTTCTACCATCAAGCTTGAGGATCCGTCCTCCATCCTCCTCCCTTCTAACCAGTCCTTCTATCGTCCCCAGTCCTCTGCTGCCGTCCCCCTTCCCATGCCCTATACCCCTTCTCTCCCTATCCAGCACACAGACGATGCTGCCTCCAAGGAGACCCAGTTTCTTCGCCGCCGCTGCTTCAATTGCCATACTACTGAGCCTCCCTCCTGGCGCCGATCCACTCTCAATCCCGGAAAAATAGTTTGCAACAAGTGTGGTCTCTACGAACGCACCCATCTCCGTCCACGTCCTCTTCGTTTCGACGAACTCCGTGCTGGCAATAAACACCGCAAGGCCTCCAAGGACACCGTCAGTCCAAAGGCCAAACCTTCAAATGTTAAAAAAGTTCCCCCACTTCTTCGACGGGCCTCCGTTTCTTCCAATGGGTCTGTCCATTCTGCTGGTGCCACCAGTGATTGGGATGAGAATAGTATGTCTTTCAATCTTTTGTATTGTTTCTTTACTCACCATATTAGTCTCTGTCTATTCTTCAGGTTCTGCCCCACCCACCTCCTTCAATTCTCCCAGTGTTCAGTCTTTCCCCCTCTCTCGTGACTCCCAGTCACCCCCGCATGACGGTGCTATCCGCCTTCCCAATACCCCCCTCTCTGATATTGCCTCATTGTCCCAACAACAACACCCCCAACCTTCTCCTCCCCTTCCTCCTACTTCTAATATTACTGGATCTCCAGCATACTTCTCTCCCTCATCTATGCCTGCGACCCCTAATGCTAGCAACATTCAGGCACCAGAGTACCTCTGTCGTTCTCACGATCATGGTGTCACTAGTCTTTGGTCTGACACCTCCCTCAAAGACCCTCCTAACGCCATTCTCGGCGGCCCTGTTCCAATGTCTGTGGCATCATGAATCTAACAATGTCTACCATGCATACGCTCTATTTATTCATCAAGAAAATGTATCATCATGGGCTTCCTGTATCATCCCCACTAGCGCTTTTCTTGAATCAATACGTTAAATTTCCCCCTTTGTTCATCTATTTTTCTTCGTGTGGATCTTCGGTTAAGCCTTGATAAGCTGCCGTGTGGTAGATGGTATCTTTACCTATTGTTCCTGCCTCCAGCGCTTTTGCTTTACTTTCTGAGAAGGTTGTACCACTATTACGCTACCTCTGCTGATTAGAGATTTTATCGAAGATTGTCCATGCGCTTCTATTTCGATACCAAAACAATATTGATTTGATTTATGTGTACATACCACTTTTCTATAGCATAAAAATGGACGATGAACAGAAAATCAGAATGAATAGAATTTATCTATCCATGGAAATTGATGCTGAGAGTGATTGTGGGTATGACTAGTAGCGACAACGGAATTTTATATTTGAGATGGTGTCGAGAGTGAGATAGATGGGCTGCACATGATTCATTTATTCAGGCCATCTCCGATATATGAATTCTGTTTGAATCTTGGACGTCATAATGATCGCTCTTTCGGAAAAAATTAAGGGAGAAGGCGCTTTGAAGGATGAGCAAACCAGGTTGACGGCATCGGCTAGAATGTCAAGAGGTGTCGCTGCTGCCGTTGTCGGACCTAATGTCGTTTGCCATATTAGATTTGGTTCTCCTATATATAGATCTCGTTCTCACCATTACGCTCATAAAAGAAGCTGAGCGCTTTGAAAACAACACAATGTGTTTTTGGAACCTCGTTAATCTACTGACTGGTTAGATAAAGGATCTAGGGGCGTTTCTCTGGTCGAGGATCGCAAACTTCTCTGAGAGACATAATTACGCTTTCCTCCTCCTCCTTATTCCCCAGATTAGATTTGTTTGGTCTGCTTACCACGGCTTCTCGCTCGATTCTACGATAAAACGGCTTCAACCTTGATCGCTTTCAAGCAAATCCGGTTCTTAATTCTTACACCCGAAATGGAAAATAGCTTTTTGCTGAACCAGGGAGTTTGCACTAAAACCACCTTCTCGAAGTTTGAATACATCCTTGAATTCTGCGGTGCCGTCATCATGTTTTTAAGGTGGTCGAGAAACTAAAACGTGATCGTGGGTGAATCAGAATATCTGGTCCTCAAACACGAGTCTGTACAAACAAGGAATGGCCTCTCTCGTTCTTTTCTTTTAAACAGAGGCATATGGCGAATGGAAGCAAAGTTCGGTATTCGGGTTTAGAGACTATGTTCGGTTTCCGTTTCCGTGATCAAAAGACGATTGGACCGGAGGTTCGGATGCAAGGCCTCGAACACCAAACTTGAACTTGTAGTCAAAGTCCCTATAAGAAGTTGGGTAGCGGTTGTTGTGCGTATATCCAGCTGCTATTATGCCGACATGTTCATTTTTGGATAGACTGAGAGGCGAAAAGGGTCTAAAGTAGTTGTTGCAAAACGGACAAACTACTAATTACTTCGTACCTCTTTTGTGACAAAGAAAATAGGGGATCTATTCTCCAGAGAATTCATAGGAACGGAAGGATAAGAAGCCGAGAAAGGCCCGAAAGTGATGACGACCTCCATACTTATGTACTTTTTCGTTCCAAATGAGGGCTTCCTTCTTTTCTTTTGGTGGATGTGTGAAAAATAGGGGCTTTCAGGGAAGCCACTAAAGGCGCCCAATTTCAAAAAGTGGTATCTAGTTTTCAAATGACTTTTGACTCATGTGGACCCGTCAAATTGAGGAAAAACCCATCAATTCTCATTTGGTTGGAGAGATATTTTTGCTCGGTAAGTTTCAACCTGATTCAAAGTTCTCCGGCATGCTACGGTGCATCTTGGACTTTTAGACCTTTCCTCTCCAAGTGAACTCAATCTCCATGCAAAGTCCCATAATACGAGGTGAAGTTACGCTCCTCACAATACTGTCTCCATTTATAGATACCTCGTCTCCGTCCCAAGGAGCCGATAATTCTTTCACGTGTGGCAACCAATCAACGGTGGCGTTTATCCTCTCGGCATTTTGTACCCCATCCAAGTTTCTGTGGCAGACTCAGCACAGCTGGTCTTTTTCTTGTCCATCGTCTGGCCCAATTGCTCATTACGTGAAAATATGAGAAAGAGAACCGACGCAGTCGAGCCTAGGCTCTCACACTAACAATCGAGAAAAGGTACTCAGGAGATTGGGCGACCCCCGAAATAAATGACAATGACGTAATTGGTCTTAGATTCTTAGGCACGGTCTGCACGTAGTAAAGTGGACTTGAGCATTGAGCTACCCACCATGTGACGAGGGTTCTATGTCCGCTTGGCAAAGAATGTAACTTGGAAATTGCTCCCCTGGTCTTTTGAACTTGCCTCAGTGTACCTGAAGTACAGTTCCAAGTTCCTGGGTGGCGTGACAACTAGGCTTCTTATCTTTGTTGATTTCTCAGGATCAGTATTTCATCCCCTACACAGATCGTCTGTGTTCTCGGCTTTTATGGTACTTTTCGACAACATCTGGTTCTTCATTGTCTTTCAAACACGAGTTCGTCTTATTGCTCCGCTGGAGTTTCTAAAAGCCGGCCCGATCTTCAAGTTAACCCCGTACGATTGGACTTTTGACTCGTGTGGCTCTGGTGCTGAAATTGATCATTTTGGACCTGGAAGCGTGTCTCAAAATGGGAAAGAAACTGCGAAGGTACCTTGCGTGCAATGGAGGGAATAGTGAGATGCCGCTTACTCGATCAGTTCCGTCGCTACGATACGATACGTGTAAAACTCGTGTAGCTCTGGGAACAAGACGCCAGACACATTTATTACGCACGGGCATCGATCGTCTCCAAAAGTGGCATCCTTTGAAGTTCTGCTCAGGTACTTTTTATGTTTCGAACAAAATATCCATGCAAAAATTCATCTGTCATGTATCTGTCACTTGTTCTGTCCAGCGCCGTGGTCGGCCGATGTATCGTTTATTTTGAATGATAAATCGAAAGAGTCAAGCTAATTGGGTGTGCGTCTATATTTATTGCAAATACGGATTTGACAGACGGTCGTTTACCTTACTCGACCTTTCAATCACCCGAGCTCCTTTCACGTTGTTAGAGCATGTACCTGCAAGTCCTTGGACTTCTGGTTGAAGCTCTTCTATTTCGGGTGTTCTTGTTGTGGAACTTAGGACTGGAGCTGCTAGAGAGCGATCATGATTAACACAGCTCCTTGCGAGACAAGATGTAACGGACCGGACGAGGTTCCATAGCTCGCAAGCTAAATCGAAGCAAACCAATTGTTACCCGGTAATAAAACATGAAACTAGTGTAAGAATATAGGGCTCCACAACGCTCAAATTCCAGTCATCGATCTTCTAGCCTTTGTTAGATGTTATCCCACAGAAAATTTCCATACTGAGAATGTGTGCATCTTCTCCGCCAGCAGTGTCTTCGGGTGAAAATCTTTCTTCTCTATCATGCCATCAGACATGCTCTGTCCGACTTAACAGCCTTCATCGCTTGTTTTACCATCACTCTAGTATCCAATAATTCAACGAGCATGCCCGTATGAAATAAAAAAATGCGCCGTTACAGATGCCGAGATGCCGCAAACCTCACATGACTTTAGCTGACAGCTGTCCAGAGCGTGGCGAATGCCGGTGAATTAACCAGGAGACATCGGGAAGAAGCATGGCCTGTTCCGGTGCTTTTCCAATTTCGGAACCCTTTCCTCATGCGTCAACAAGCGCACCCATTAATTCCACGATAGCTATTGTCAGGAATGTTATTCGTGTTACACCGAACAACTGAGAGCCTTCAATCAGAGGCCTCACTATGATTTGAATTGGCTGTTTGGTCATTGCTTTTTCTCTTACTTCGCACCACTCAACGTGGATGCATATGAGCCTGAAGATCGATTTTGAAGATTGGCGCACTAAAACCATGGTAGACTAGTATATTATTATGAGCTTTAGAACGAGGGTGCATCTTCACTTGCTGACCCACATTCTTAAACCCCTGCCAGCAGGTTGTTCATATATATTGGTCCTTCTACCACCAAAAGTTCCTTTTGGGCGATGTGGGAACAGAAATAGATGACCGGGGAGTACCTCCCCGCTGGTAAAGACTTACGTTTTACGTACTTGTGTCGTTGCGAACCCAGTGAGCCTCATTGTCTCGCCAGGGCAGAAGAAATGTTGGATTGTTTGCACAGATGGCTAAGCCTCATGCTAGTTGTGTGGGTATAAGACAGCAACAATTGGGGGCTGTTTCACCTCGGTTCTGAGAAGGTTTACCAGATCCCACGGTGGGCGGTGTCAGCACAGAATGGCCAATACTCGGTATGCGCCAGTAATGGAGCTTCTTGGCAGAGAAGCCCTTAGCTGTAAATAGTCGCTGTCAAGCCGCGCGGGAAGGTAGGCATTGACAAGAAGCCATGTCACGCGGTTCAAGTGCCGTCCATACCGCATAAAAGAGTTACTGACATTGACTGCTTTGTCGAGGTAAGGCACGAAGAGACATGCGACTCGTGGGGGACTTCTAAGAAAGAGTCACGGACTGAGTCAGAGTCTCTATGACCGACCTATTCGGGAGGTCGGTACGAAAGCTCTTCGACGAAGTGTCTTGTAAAAAAGTATCTGCCGACAGGTTTGGAGTTGAAAGTTGAGGTTTGGTTCGAACTTGAGGGCAGCAGTCTGGCCATTCATAGGTTGCTCCTTTCGATGCAGGCTCGGTTTTGGACGCATGACTTCTGAAGGCCTGTCTTCACGGGGATCCGTGGCGGGTGAGACGAGATTAGGCTACAAATGAACAACTCAGATACGTGTTCGAAAGGTAATGCCGAGTCTGGATTTCTCAGTTGACGATCGGGCCATTGTGATGAAGTCTGCCAATATAGGAAGAATTGATTTACTGACTGACATTCTCTCGGAAGAATTTCGTCTCACCAGAGTTGAACCTATGCGCAGTCAGGGTCTAAGTGCACTGCGGTCAACATGGAGAAAGAGTCTTCTTCCTAGTGACTGATTTGTAAATAGACTGCTACTGCGTGCAAGACACGGAAAAGGAAAGGTACTTGTGAGTCTGGAGATTAGATTATTGACCGAAGGTTTCAACATACTTAATTTGAATCTGACTCAGGCTGGTCTCGCGCACCCCACGTGTGGCATGGATGAAAAAGCTTTGCATCATTTGAAGCGATGCCGAAGAATCATACTCTCGCAAGAGCCCTGGAATGGGTGAAAGTCTGACATGCTCAACCGATATGGTCGCAGAAAAGGGTGCGAATACTCTGCACCGAGTACAAAATGATGTCATTCTCCCATTTTGGCATCGAATAATTGAAAACATTCAGCTCGAAATCTGCATGTAAAGTGGGCATAGTGCTGTCTGAATGGGAAGTCAGGAACAAATGAGTTAAATGACTGAGTTCCAGAAGCAGAAATTTCTGTGTTAGACAGTTACATGGCATGTAAATCCTCGGAATTTGCAATGAACGGTTCAATACGTTTCACTTGTAAGGGGCAATTACGGCAGACATTGCGTGAAGATGTTCTGCAAGCAGACACCGCATGAGAAAACTTACTGCAGAGTATGCGGGATTTTCGCGAGCAAGGAGTCGCACCGAAACTTTTTATGTGAAAGATTATGCCAGTGCTGAACACCGACATCATGCATGAAAGGATTTATTATGTCTTTGACATCGCATCGGCAGCATTCAGCTTCGACCCACATATTGTGCTTACCATATGGAAGACCCCGGTATTCACGTTTGCTTCTAACTTTCTGTAGGATAAGATAATATACTTCGATGGATATTTGGAGGATTGTCTATGATTCTTGCTCACGAATTTCTTGTGAACTTCTTGTGTTCTACTTTCTCCGCCAGAAAACACAAAGGGTTGGCAGCAATCATAGATAGGAAGCCGACGTCTGTGATAAGAGTGGTGGATCACAATGCTCATCTGAACAGTGCACATGTGCTCAGAAATTATTTCCCGTCTAATGCCTGCCTTCCTCTGATTTCCCCAAGGGTGCGACGCAGAACTATTCCAGAGGGGTTCCGGCACATGTCGTCGGCATCTGTATAATTCGAGATAGTATCCCATTTAGATTGCAACTCTCAAAGGGTGCACAGTGGACATTCGGTTGAGTATGTATACTGTCAACACCCTCATGCACCTCAGAACCAGACAATGTCGCCAGTCCAGTTGTAAGATATGAATAGTTCACAAATGGAGGAACTGCTTTCCTGTTATTTCAACTCTTTAAATAGATTTGAGAACGCTCATCGGAAAACCCGTTGTAGTAAGGAGATACAAATTGCCGGAGATACAACTGTTTAGCAAAAGAAAGGTGAAAAACTAGGTAGGGGTGATACTGGCACATCTACGCGGTGTCACGTCTGTCACATCTTTAAGGTTTACACTATTCTTGCAATGGCCAAAGGATCTCAGCTCCTTCAGCTCAAAACAGCATTATCCCAGGCAGGTATCACTGGGAACTCTTCATCTAGCAAGAAGCGAAAGAGGGCGAGTGCGCCTCTGGAAAAAGAGAAAAAGGCAGCACGTCTCGAAGAAATCCACCGACGATTAAACTCCTTCGATGTCAAGGTCACAAAAACTAAACATGATGTCGGTGGCCGGAAAGTAAAAGGTATTTCCGGTACGCCAG
>Ga0153944_1000286_pt1 | contig 21707 bp, 19 predicted proteins | sample TSNJ028MetaG_FD_104703 | JGI IMG/M metagenome (GOLD analysis project Ga0153944, IMG submission 104703) | Attine ant fungus gardens microbial communities from New Jersey, USA - TSNJ028 MetaG | ecosystem: Host-associated > Fungi > Mycelium > Unclassified | place: USA: New Jersey, Wharton State... | reverse complement strand
GATAAAATGAAGCAGAAGGGTATCCCGATCTGGGGTGAAGTAGAATTGGCCTACGTATGTGGTAAAGGAGATGTTCTGGGAATTACCGGAACCAATGGCAAGACGACCACAACCGCATTGTTAGGGGAGATTATGAGCCGGTATAATCCCGAGACATTTATCGTCGGTAATATCGGGAATGCTTATACGACCGCAGCTTTATCCACGACTAAGAACAGTGTGGTGGTAGCAGAGCTGAGCAGCTTCCAGTTAGAAACGATTCAGACATTGCGGCCGAATGTAAGTGCGATACTGAACATTACACCGGATCATCTTGATCGTCATCATACAATGGAAGCCTATATTGCTGCGAAGGAGAACATCGCCAGAAATCAGACGGCTGAAGATATCTGTATATTGAATTACGAAGATGAAGTATTGCGGGAATTCGGTGAAAAGACCAGCGCTTCTGTTCTATATTTCAGCAGCGCGCGTAAACTGAATAAAGGCATTTATTTAGAAAATGGTAATATGATATATAAAGATACCAAAGAAATATCCATTTGCCATGTAGATGATCTGCAGCTATTAGGAACCCATAATCATGAGAATATTATGGCTGCCGCAGCGATGGCCCTTTCCTATGGTGTGCCGCAGGAGATTATCCGCGAAGCGGTAACCGGGTTTAAAGGGGTGGCTCATCGGATCGAATATGTCGGCGAACGTAATGGTGTCAGATATTATAATGATTCCAAAGGAACCAACCCGGATGCGGCGATCAAGGGGATTCAGGCGATGGCCCGGCCGACCTGGCTGATCGGTGGGGGTTATGATAAAAATGCGTCTTATACGGAATGGATTGAAAGCTTTGGCGGAAAGGTAAAGAAACTTATATTGCTCGGGGCTACCCGGGAAGCAATTGCAAAAGCGGCAAAGGAAAAGGGATTCACTGACATTGTCATGACCGATACTTTAGAAGAGGCGGTGGCACTATGCCGTCAGCTGGCGAAACCGGGAGAAGCGGTGCTATTGTCACCGGCCTGTGCCAGTTGGGGAATGTTTAAGAATTATGAAGAACGGGGCGATAAATTCAAAGAACTTGTAAATTCTTTATAAGGAGTGAAGATATTTGACGCTGCGAGGCAAGAAGAAAGGGTATGACTATACGCTTTTGGCAGTTGTGTTTCTGCTGGTCATTATCGGGCTTATCATTCTTTACAGTACGAGCGCCTATAATGGCAGAGTGAAATTCAACGACTCATTTTACTATATGAGAAAGCAGGCCGTTGCAACAGTCCTTGGAATAGTCCTGATGTTTGTGGCTGCGAATATTGACTATCATGTATGGGAACACGTAGCGGTGATTGGGTACATAGTTGCAATATTGCTTTCGTTGGCAGTCATGTTTATCGGTGATGAATATAACGGGTCCAAAAGATGGTTGTCTTTAGGGCCCGTTTCGTTTCAGCCGTCCGAGTTTGCAAAGGTGGCGGTGATCGTGTTCCTGGCCTGGCTGGTGACCAGGAACGTAAAAGACATGGCGAAGATGCGGACCCTGATTAAGGTTATGCTGGTGCTGATGCCGATCGTGGGGTTGGTGGGGGCGAGCAATTTGAGTACGGCGATCATTATTTTGGGGATTGGAATTATCCTGGTCTTTGTAGCCAGTCCGAAATATGCTCAATTTTTATGGATGGGCGGAAGTGCTATCGGTTTCATGGCGGTCTTTCTGGCACTGGAGAGCTACCGTTTGGAACGGCTGGCAATCTGGCGTAATCCGGAATTATATGAAAAGGGGTATCAGACTCTGCAGGGGTTGTATGCGATTGGCTCCGGCGGGCTGTTTGGCCGGGGACTGGGAAACAGCATCCAGAAACTCGGATTTGTCCCGGAAGCGCAGAATGATATGATATTCTCGATCATCTGTGAAGAGCTGGGACTTGTAGGTACTTCCTTTATCATCATTTTATTCCTGATTCTGATATGGCGCTTTTTTGTGGTCGCGACCCATGCCAGCGATCTGTTTGGGGCGTTGATTGCCAGCGGAGCGCTGGCTCATATTATGATCCAGGTAATATTGAACATAGCAGTTGTGACCAATACGATTCCAAATACAGGAATCACCCTGCCTTTTATCAGTTACGGCGGGACATCGGTGATGTTCCTGCTGGCGGAAATGGGACTTGTCCTCAGTGTATCTAATCTGATAGAATGATACCAAGGGTCAAAAGGTCATGCGTTTCATGCTTGCATGAAAAAGCTTTGGGACCCGTAAAACATGAGAAAGTAGCCCGAATAGGGCGGATTTCGAATGTTTTTAGGATTGTGGGAGCACAAAGTGCGTAGCAATCCGCAGGTATCAGTGGTCAAACGCAAGGAGGTTCAAAGGATGAAAGCAAAGAAAAGAACGAAGAGAGGCCGCCGCGGGCTGATGATTACCGGAATAGTGGTGCTGGCAGCAGCACTATTGCTAATGCTGTTTTTATTGCTGTTTCAGGTGAGAAAGATCGAGGTGACGGGAAATACATATATATCAGAAAAAGAAGTGGTTCAATGGATACAATTAGATCCGTATGGGTCTAACTCATTTTACTTATGGGCAAAATATAAATATACCGAACCCACTCAGCATTCCAGTCTGGAAGCGGTGGAAGTGAAATTGAAAAATCCCTGGACCCTTTCAGTACGGGTGTATGAGAAAAAGATGGTAGGCTTTGTTTGTTATGGAAATGATTTTGTTTACTTTGACCGGGAGGGGAAGGTACTGGCAAAGGATCAGGAATTCCGCGACGGGGTACCCCTTATCGAAGGACTGACCGTCAGCGGGGCAGAATTATACGAGATCCTTCCGGTGGAAGACGAGACCATTTTTAATGTTATTCTGGAGGCCACCCAGATGCTGGCAAAGTATGAGGTGACGGCTGATCGGATCGTCAGCAAAGATTCAGAGTTGTATCTGTATTTTGACAGCATCTGCGTGCAGATCGGAAACAGCAATCTGGAGAACCGGGTCATTCAGATCCCGCCGATCCTGGAAAAGTTGGATGGCAAGCGGGGGCTTCTGCATCTGGAAAGTTATCAGAACAACGACAGCATGATCAGTTTTGAAGAAAATGTATGGCCCGAAGGGATGCAAGATGAAGAAGAAACTCAAAGTGATCAAAATGAGTAAAAAAATTATGAAAAAGGGAAAATGCTATTGATATTTTGCAGAAAAGACTATATTATAGAGTATATGGCAAAATGCACATATTGTATATAAAAGGGATGTATAATATAATTAAGAGACAAAGGAGGAAAAACTCTTGTTAGAAATTAAAACAAACGAATCAGAAGCAGCTGCAAAAATTATCGTCATCGGTGTAGGCGGTGGTGGTAATAATGCTGTGAATCGGATGATTGATGAACAGATCGCCGGTGTGGAGTTTATTGCGATCAATACCGATAAGCAGGCGCTCCAATTATGTAAAGCACCAACATTGATGCAGATAGGGGATAAATTAACGAAAGGACTTGGCGCTGGAGCGAAGCCGGAGATTGGTGAAAAGGCGGCAGAGGAAAGTCAGGAAGAGATTTCAGCAGCTCTTAAGGGGGCTGATATGGTATTTGTAACATGTGGTATGGGCGGTGGAACCGGAACCGGTGCGACCCCTGTAGTAGCGAAGATTGCAAAGGATCTGGGGGCGCTCACGGTTGGTGTTGTTACTAAACCTTTCCGTTTTGAGTCAAAGACCAGAATGAATAATGCCCTTGGAGGAATTGAGAAGCTAAAAGAGAGTGTTGACACTCTCATTGTAATTCCGAATGATAAATTATTAGAAGTAGTAGATAGAAGAACAACTATGCCGGAAGCACTGAAAAAAGCTGATGAAGTATTGCAGCAGGGGATTCAGGGGATTACTGATCTGATCAATGTTCCTTCATTGATCAACCTTGACTTTGCTGATGTGCAGACTGTTATGACTGATAAGGGTGTCGCCCATATCGGTATTGGACAAGGCAAGGGCGATGACAAGGCATTGGAAGCAGTTAAGGAAGCGGTTGCAAGTCCGCTTTTGGAAACGACCATTGCCGGAGCATCTCATGTTATCATTAACGTATCCGGCGACATCACTCTTATGGATGCCTCTGATGCGGCTGAGTATGTTCAGGAGTTAGCCGGTGAGGAAGCTAATATTATCTTTGGTGCGATGTATGATGACAGCAGACCGGATGAAGCGACCATCACTGTAATTGCAACCGGTTTGCAGAATTCAAGTGGTTCTGCATCTAAGCTTAAGAGCAGACTGGAAGCGAAGTCAAATGTCAGAAGCGGTGCTCCTAATTTTGGCGGTTACGGTAATACCGGTGCCAATACGGCAATGCCAAAACTGGATTTCGGTGTACCAGGCCAGAACAGCGGGGCAGCAAAACCGTATGGACAAGGCGTGCCAGGTGAAGCACCGGAAGTAAAAGCACCACAGCCAAAAGCAAAAGAACAGTCGATTAAGATTCCTGATTTCTTTAGGAAGTAAATTAAACATATAATTAGGGGGGGTGCACTGACAAGTGTTTCCGCCTCTTTTTTTTGCATAGAAGCAAGACGGCCCGCTTTATAGCCCATACTTCGCTAATTGGGTCAGGAGCCGGTGAGGTCAGGCCGCAAAGAAAAGGGAGCCGGAAACACTTGCCAGTGCAACTAGGTTAATGAGGTTGGAAGTTTTCTGATTTCGTGAAATCGATGAAATAAATTAACCGGTGGTATTTTAATGATAAATTACTGCAAAAAACGACGGTATATATTCCGTGGCTTATGGGGAATAAACTCGAAATAAATAGGATAAAAATTGAAAGTGATTACATACGGCGCGGTATCGACTGTTAATCAATAATAGTCAGTGTCGAAAAAATATCAGGTCTCTCCGTCAGCTTCTGACAAAAATTCTTCACCTCAAAATTTATAATAAATCTTGCTTAAGTACCAAATCGATTTAGTATCTAAAGATGAAATGGAAGAAGGTTGGAACGTGTATTATGAACTATACATAGATGTTTTGTTTTTGGTCAATTTTATGATGGATTACCTGTTGCTTCTCACTACAAAAAAGGTATTGAAATGTTCTGCCACTCATTTGAATATCTGTCTGGGAGCGCTGACAGGTGCACTAGCCACTTGTGTCATCATATGTTTGCCGATTCCATATGCATTTATCAAACTCATAGTGTTCCATACGATCGTAAATACATGCATGATTAAAATTGGTCTCAGGGTAAAAGGGATCAGTAAATTTTTGAAAGCTTTTTTATTGTTGTATGTCAGCGGTATTCTTTTTGGAGGAGTTCTGACGCTGGTGCAGCAATATGTTAGAATCGGCAGCCTGTTCTTTGCGATAGCCGTTGCCGGCTATTATCTGATACAGGGAATATGGTGGCTGATCCTGAAGATTCAGAATATAAACCAGTATAATTGTCAAGTGTTGCTTTTTATCGACAATAAAGAGTATAAACTGACAGCACTGATAGATACCGGTAATAGGCTCACCGATCCTCTGACTCACCAGCCAGTGTGTCTGGTGGAACGAAAAGCCATAGAGATTACATCCGGGCAACAGCAGAATCATGAGATGCGCTATATTGCGTATCAAAGTGTGGGCTGTCCGGGGGGGATGATACCAGTTATGAAATTTGACAAGATGTGTATACATCGGGAGGAAGATTATTGGGTGGAAAATCCGGTAATCGGCCTCTGCGAAAATATGCTTTCAGCGGAGGAAGAATATGAAATGATATTGAATCCTGATGTATTCTAGGAGGAATAGCAACATGGTAATTAAAATAGCTGTACCAAATCAATTTAAATTAAAAGTGATGTCCAGTTTCCGGACACTTCTGTTTCCGGACAACAAAGAGATACACTATATAGGAGGCTCGGAAGTTTTGCCGGCACCCTTGGAAACAAAAGAAGAGTCTCGTGTTATCGGCAATCTGGGAACTGAGTTTGATGATGAAGCCAAGAAGACTCTGATCGAACATAATCTGCGTTTAGTCGTATACATAGCCAAGAAATTTGATAATACCGGTGTGGGAGTTGAAGATTTAATTTCCATCGGTACGATTGGATTGATCAAAGCGATCAATACATTTAACCCGTCCAAGAATATTAAATTAGCGACTTACGCATCACGCTGTATTGAAAATGAAATATTAATGCATTTACGGAGGAATAATAAGACTAAACTGGAAGTATCCATTGATGAACCGCTAAATGTCGACTGGGATGGCAATGAATTACTGCTCTCTGATATTCTCGGAACCGAAGAAGATACCATTTATAAAGATTTAGAAACCGAGGTGGAGCGCAAACTGCTGGTCAAAGCGATCAACCGGCTGACACCGCGGGAACGTAAAATTATTGAAATGCGCTTTGGTCTGGGGACACCGGATGGTGAAGAAAAGACCCAGAAAGAGGTAGCGGATTCTCTGGGAATTTCCCAATCTTATATCTCACGGCTGGAGAAAAAAATCATGGTCAGACTAAAGCGGGAGATCGTCCGTTATGACCAGGCATAATGAATAAAGCCCCCCTTTTCGGAGGAAAGATGATATAATAAAATCATCAGAAAGGGGTTGATGCGATGAAACTGACATTTATCGGAGCTGCTCATGAAGTGACAGGAAGCTGTCATTACCTGGAGGCGTGCGGGAAGCATATCCTGATCGACTGCGGTATGGAGCAGGGAACTGACCACTATGAAAATCAGCCGCTGCCTATACCGGCAGAGCAGATTGATTATGTGCTGTTGACACATGCCCACATTGACCATTCAGGCTATATACCGAAGCTGTGCCGAAATGGATTTGAGGGAAAGATTATCACAACTTTGCAGACCGCTGAACTCTGTGATATCATGCTGCGTGACAGTGCCCATATCCAGGAATTTGAAGCGGAGTGGAAAAACCGGAAGAACAGACGGGCCGGCCGGGAAATGCAGGAGCCGGTATATGAGATGAAGGATGCATTAAATACGATTGAGCTGCTGGTACCGTATGTATATGACCAAAAGGTATCGATTTGTGAAGGCATTCAGGTACGGTTTACCGATGTAGGTCATCTACTGGGATCAGCCAGCATTGAAGTATGGATTGTTGAAGAAGGGATTTCACGGAAAATCGTATTTTCCGGTGATATAGGTAATTATGGCCAGCCGATTATCCGTGATCCGAAGCGAATTGAGGAAGCGGATTACGTTGTTATTGAATCTACGTATGGTGACCGTCTGCATAGTGACAAAAAACCGGATTATGAAGGTGATTTTGTCAGGATTCTGCGTGAGACGTTTGACCGCGGAGGCAATATGGTGATTCCGGCTTTTGCGGTTGGCAGGACTCAGGAACTGCTATATCTTATACGTGAGATTAAGGCTGGAAAATTGCTGCCGGAATATCAGGACTTTGAAGTATATGTAGACAGTCCGCTGGCGATTGAAGCGACCAGGATTTTTTGTGAGGCGCAGATGGTTTGCTTTGATGAAGAAGCCAATGCGCTGATTAATCAGGGAATTAATCCATTGGACTTTGACGGCTTGAAGATTGCGGTTACCAGTGAAGAATCCCGGATGATCAATTTTGATAAGAAACCAAAAGTGATTATTTCCGCTTCCGGCATGTGTGACGCCGGAAGGATTAAACATCATTTGAAACATAACCTGTGGCGGAAGGAGTGTACTGTTTTGTTTGTTGGCTATCAGGCGGCAGGAACGCTGGGCCGGCGATTGGCGGATGGTGCCCGGCAGGTGAAGATATTTGGAGAGCCGATTGGGGTCAATGCGAGGATCGAGAGTCTGCAGGGGATTAGCGGCCATGCTGATAAGAATGGACTGCTGAACTGGCTGGGCGGATTTAAGAGTGATGTCAAAAGAGTATTTGTAGTACATGGCGATGATACCGTAACCGATATATTTGCCCGAACTATTACTGAAAGCTATGGATATCCGGCTCTGGCTCCGTATTCGGGTGGATCGGTGGATCTGGCGGCCAATGTCGTCATCAGTGCCGGTGAACCGATACTGGCAAAAGGCGCTTTAAAAGCTTCGGCCAGAAAGGCTGCTGAAGCATTCAAACGGGTCATTCAGGCGGCAGACCGTCTGATGCAGGTAGTACTTAAAAATGAAGGATTAGCAAATAAAGATCTGGCTAAATTTGAAGCTCAGATTCAGAATCTGGCGGACAAATGGGACAGAGATTAAGTTGAGGGGTTGACATGATTTGTCAACCCCCATTATTTTTTATTTTTTTTAAAAAATTGAATATTAAAAATGCTTAGTGAGAATTCTGTAATTATACTTATTGAACTGCTAGTGTTTCAATAGGGGCAAAGAAATATTTTACAGGAGGTATCTTGCTATGGCTCTTAATAAAGTGGAAATATGCGGGGTCAACACAGCGAAACTCCCGCTTCTGAAAGAAGAAGAAAAGGAGGCACTGTTTGCCCGTATCAAAGAAGGTGATGAAGAAGCAAAAGAAGAATATATCAAAGGGAATTTAAGACTGGTTCTAAGTGTGATAAAGCGTTTCTCAAATAGCAATGAGAATCCCGATGATCTGTTTCAGATCGGGTGTATTGGTCTAATTAAAGCAATCAATAATTTTAATACGGAATTAAATGTAAAATTTTCCACTTATGCGGTGCCGATGATTATCGGCGAGATCAGACGCTATATGCGTGATAATAATTCCATCCGTGTGAGCCGTTCGCTGCGTGATACGGCCTATAAGGCAATTTATGCAAAAGAGAGCTATATGAAGCGGAATCTCAAGGAACCGACTGTGCAGGAACTAGCGGAAGAGATCGGGATATCGAAAGAAGATATCGTCTTTGCGCTGGATGCCATCCAGGCGCCGATGAGTCTCAATGAACCAATCTATAATGATGGCGGTGATGCATTTTTTGTGATGGATCAGATCAGTGATAAAAAGCACAAAGAAGAAAACTGGATTGAGGATTTATCGCTTGAAGCAGCGATGGAACATCTGGGTGAACGCGAGCGTTATATTATTAAATTACGCTTTTTTCAAGGTAAGACCCAGATGGAAGTAGCAAGGGAAATCAATATCTCACAGGCCCAGGTGAGCAGGCTGGAAAAGAATGCCCTGCGGGTCATGAAGCAATATCTTAATATGTAATGATACCAGGGTCAAAATTAAAGGTAACAGGAGAATATAATGAAAGAGAGAATCATAAAGATCGCAGCCCAGAGCCTGATCTTATTTGCAGTGATCGCGGTATTGGTTGCGCTTTATACCGGAAGCGCGGCCCGGGCTGAGCAACCGGATGCCGATCAGCTGAGTGTTGCGGTGATCGATAAAAGAGGGGTGGGTCAGACCCGGAAAGAAATTGAAAGCGGAATGAATGATGATGTAACATATGATCGGGAAACTAAAACATTGTCCTGGAAAATTGGTGATGATTATGAATTGCTGGAAGATTATACCTATTACATTACCTTCAAAGTAGAGGACGGAGAGGTCGGGCGGACGGAAGCTAAAAGATGAAAAGAAATCTTTTCATCTTTTTTTGTTTTTTAGTTGAAATTTATATCACTTCATACTATGATTATTTCAGGAGAATAATAAAGTAAATAGTTGCATGTATATTTGAGTGGTGTTACACATATCATGTAACACCATACAACCATTATAATTATTAATATAATGATTGCCGAAAGCTGTCCTCTATTGACAATGGAGGGGAATCTAAAACAAAACAAACATAAGGGAGGAAATATAAATATGTATGAGTATGATGAGGAATGTTTGCAGACGTTTTTAAAGAAGCAATCACAGTTATTTGAAGATCCGGTGGCTGAGACTTTGCCAGAGGCGGAAGCATTTCTGGAAGACTGTCTGGCCGTCGTGTTAGAAAATCTCAATGAAGTGAGAGAGTATTTTGAAGAGAATAGCATGGACATAGGCGGGATGAATGATGAAGAATTAGAAGAAGCATCAGAGGTGTTTCCCCTGCCCAGCGGACAGTATTTGGTTGTGGAAGGATAGCAGTAAATATGAAAGCCGTAGTCAATCGACTGCGGCTTTATTTAATGCATCGCTTATTGCATTAGTAATGACTTGTGAGGTATAAGGATTGTCTTCTGAGAGGATGATATTATCCAGAGATTGTTGTTCATATACCTGATCAGCGATCTCTTCTAAAGTAGGCTGGATCAGCGGATACATCGTAGTGATCGTTTCGTCCAGGTTGGCAAACCGGATCGAATTTATGTGCGATTCATCTACGGTAACTTCCACTTCCAGTGCGGTGCTGTTCAGCGTCAGTGATGAAGTATACACGCCCGGTGTGTATTTCTGCTCGGTGACACTGTCCTTTTTGCCCCATGGAGCAAACATAAACACAAGCAGTAAGATCAGCAATATGCCCAATATGACAAAAACAGTAGTGTAAATGATTTCTTTCATATGCAGGACAACGATTTTAGTTTTGGAACTCATACAGGCCTCCTATGTATGCTTATTGAACTATGTGTTCCATAAGACATGTGAAATTATTATACTTTCTATAATGTATGAAACGGGATGAGGATTTATTCATTCGGATTCACTATCGCAGCAGGATATTTTTGTGGTATAATATGAACACTTGAAATGAGAAAGAGGAGTGCGAAATGTTTATTATAGCAGGGTTAGGAAACCCCACCATGCAATACGAAAAGACAAGACATAATGTGGGATTTGAGGTCATAGAGGTACTTGCCGGCCAATATAATATATCAGTGGAAATGCGTAAGAGCCGGGCCTATATAGGAAAAGGAATCATCGAAGGCCACAAGGTGATATTAGCGAAACCTCAGACCTATATGAACTTAAGCGGTGAGAGTATCCGCAGTCTGGTGGATTACTATAAGATCGATGAAGAGGAACAGCTGCTGGTCATGTACGATGATGTCAGCCTGCCGCCTGGACAGCTTAGGATCCGTAAAAAAGGAAGTGCCGGAGGTCACAATGGAATGAAGAATATTATTTCCCATCTGGGTACTGACATATTTCCCAGGATCAAGGTGGGAGTGGGAGAGAAGCCGAAAGGATATGATCTGGCTGATTATGTGCTGGGCCGGTTTGTCAAAGAAGAGCAGGAGATTATGGAAGAGGGTTATAAAAAGGCAGCAAAAGCAGCGGTTCAGATCGTGACTGGCAATATTGATGTGGCCATGAATGAGTTTAATAAGAAAGTAGTACCAAAGGAGTCATGATGATGAAAGCCTTAACGGAACCGTTGTATGAACTGGCAGAATTTGATCTAATAAAAAAAAGGCGGATGGAAGCACCGGGATTAATACAGATTGCAGGCTGTGTAAATTCGCAGAAGACACATCTTGCATATGCGCTTGGCGATGATTGTTTATACAAGATCATCGCTGTTTCAAGTGAACTGAAAGCAAAGCAGATTTATGAAGAGTATAAGATGCTGGAAGAAGAGGTATACTTATACCCGGCCAAAGATCTGTTGTTTTACCATGCCGACCTGCGCGGAAAGTACATGATTAAACAGCGGATGGAAGTAATTCAGGCACTGGTAGAAAAAGAAACCCTGACCGTAATCGCAAGTTTTGACGGCTTCATGGATTCGGTGCTGCCGCTTGTGAAAATCAGGGAACGTCTGATCAACCTGGCTTCAGGAGACACCCTCGATTTCGATAAATTGAAGAAAGACATAGTATTGCTGGGCTATGAGAGAGAAGAACAGATTGAGGGGCCCGGCCAGTTTGCGGTAAGAGGTGGTATTCTCGATATCTATCCGCTGACCGAAGAGGTTCCGATTCGGATCGAGCTCTGGGGAGATGAGATCGATTCCATCCGGACCTTTGATATTGAAAGTCAGCGCTCTATTGAAAGTCTAACCGATGTACGGATATATCCGGCATCTGAGTTCGAAGAAGAGGCAGAAGAAAGAGTTTCCTTTCTGGATTACTTTGCTGTGGAGCAGACGTTGCTGTTTCTGGATGAGCCGGCCCGGTTGAAAGAAAAAGGTGAAGTGATCGAAGGAGAGCTGAGTCAGGCTTTTGAGAAACGGATGGAGGCAGTAAAAGAGCCGGTAAGAGAAATTGCTATATTTAATACCGGTGAAGTAATCGCCAGGATGAACCGTTTTAGCAGCATTGCCTTTGCGGCGATGGAAACCAGGCAGAAAGAATTTAAACTGCGGGATACATACCGGCTGCAGGTAAAGGGTGTAAACCCGTATAATAACAGTTTTGAGGTGCTGACCAGAGATCTTAAGCAGTATAAGCGCAGCGGTTATAAAGTGGTTCTGCTGTCCGGCTCCCGGATCCGGGCTAAGCGCCTGGCAGAGGATCTGCGGGATTATGATCTGAGCAGTTTCTACAGTGAGGATCTGGAACGGGAAGTAAGTCCGGGAGAAATCATGACTGCTTATGGTCATGTGGCCGAAGGTTATGAATATCCGATGCTTAAGTTCATCGTGATCTCGGAGTCCGACATATTCGGACGTAAAAAAAAGAAAAAGAAACGCAAGATATATGAAGGTCAGAAAATCCAGAGCTTTTCAGAGCTTAAGGCCGGCGATTATGTGGTTCATGAGAATCATGGCCTGGGCGTTTATCAGGGCATTGAAAAGATGGAAATCGACCGGATTGAGAAGGATTATATGAAGATCGCTTATGCGGCTGGCGGAAATCTCTACATTCCGGCGACCCAGCTGGATTTGATTCAGAAGTATGCCAATGCTGATGCAAAGAAACCAAAACTCAACCGGCTCGGCGGTCAGGAGTGGATAAAGACCAAGAGCAGGGTCAAAACGGCCGTACGGGAAATCGCCAAGGATCTGGTTGAATTGTATGCGGTGCGGCAGGAAAAAGAAGGGTTTGTGTACGAAAAGGATACGGTATGGCAAAAGGAATTCGAGGAAATGTTCCCGTTTGAGGAGACCGATGACCAGTTAATGGCGATCGAGGCGGCCAAGCGGGACATGGAGAGCCATAAAATTATGGATCGGCTGATTTGCGGTGATGTCGGTTATGGCAAAACCGAAATAGCCATCCGGGCAGCATTTAAGGCCGTGCAGGAGAATAAACAGGTGGTTTACCTGGTCCCGACGACTATTTTAGCGCAACAGCATTATAATACCTTTGTGCAGCGGATGAAGGACTTTCCTGTTCGGGTCGATCTGTTGTGCCGGTTCCGCACCCCTTCAGAACAGAAAAAAACGGTCATGGATCTGAAGAAGGGTCAGGTTGATATCGTGATCGGGACCCACCGCGTGCTTAGCAAAGACATGGAATATAAAGATCTGGGGCTGCTGGTGATCGATGAAGAGCAGCGCTTTGGTGTACAGCACAAGGAAGTGATCAAGAAACTGAAAGAAAATGTGGATGTGCTGACCCTGACTGCGACGCCGATTCCCCGGACCCTGCACATGAGCCTGATTGGTATCCGCGATATGAGTGTACTGGAAGAAGCACCGATGGACCGGATGCCGATCCAGACCTACATCATGGAATACAATGATGAAATGGTGCGGGAGGCGATCGCCCGTGAATTGGCGCGGGAAGGACAGGTGTACTATGTTTATAACCGGGTTGAGGACATTGCTGATATCACAGCTAAAATCCAGAAGCTGGTACCGGAAGCGGTTGTATCTTACGCTCATGGTCAGATGCGGGAGCACCAGCTGGAACGGATTATGTTTAATTTTATTAACCGGGATATTGATGTATTAGTATCCACCACCATTATTGAGACCGGTCTGGATATTTCCAATGTTAATACCATCATCATCCACGATGCTGACCGGATGGGGCTGGCCCAGCTCTATCAACTGCGCGGACGGGTCGGGCGTTCCAACCGGCTGGCCTATGCCTTCCTGTTGTACCGACGCGATAAGCTGCTGAAAGAAGTGGCCGAAAAACGTCTGGCGGCAATCCGCGAGTATACCGATCTGGGGTCCGGATTTAAAATTGCCATGCGGGATCTGGAAATCCGCGGCGCCGGCAATCTGTTAGGAGAGGCCCAGCACGGTCATATGGAAGCGGTAGGATACGACCTTTACTGTAAGATGTTGAACGAAGCGGTAAAACAGCTAAAGGGCGAGATTGAGGAAGAGAGCTATACAACTACTGTCGATCTCAATGTCGATGCATTTATACCCGCTTCCTATATATCGAATGAATACCAGAAACTGGACATTTATAAGCGGATAGCCGGGATTGAAAACGAAGAAGAGATGGATGATATGCTGGAAGAATTGATCGACCGCTTTGGGGACGTGCCAAAGAAGGTTCAGCAGTTGTTAAATATTGCCGCTCTCAAGGCTCTGGCGCATCAGGCCTATGTAATTTCAGTTGAGCAAAAACAAGATGAGTTCAAATTTGTAATGTACGAAAAGGCCCGGGTACAGGCCGACAAGATTCCGCTGCTGCTAGAACGGTATAAGGGTACGCTGGTTTTCCGGGTGGAAACAAATCCGTATTTTATCTACAGAGAAACGGGCAGAAACAAGGCAGATAAAGGAAATAAGCTGCTTGATGTTGTGAAAAATGTGTTAATTGACATAAAAGCATTGCTAGAATAAGAAAAAAAAGATATAATGTATACTTGTTGGACTACTAATTCCCAACAAGGTAAGGGTTGAGAAACACGAAGGAGGACTGGGTTAGTAATGAAGAAGAGATTAGCGGCTCTGGGCATGGCGTTGTCATTAACAGCAGGTGTGCTTTCGGGGTGTAGTAGTAAATTAGATAATAGTGAAGTTATTGTAACAATGGGAGATATGGAGATTACGGCTGATATCGCCAATTTCTATGCCAGATATCAGCAGTCCATGTATGAAACCTATTATGGTATGACCGAAGATACGTGGGAAATGGAATTGGAAGAAGGCAAAGACTATGAAACCAGCGTAAAAGGTGATATCCTCACATCTCTGGAAACGTTGTTTGTCCTTGATGCTCATAAGGACGAATATAATGTTGAAGTGACAGAAGAAGAGAATACGAAGATTAAAGAAGCGGCAGAAGCATTTGTCGCAGCTAATGGAGATGAGGAATTAAAGGCGGTCTCCGGTAATGCTTCTACCATCGAAAGAGTGCTGGAACTGATGACCATCCAGAATAAGATGTATGAGGCCATGGTTGCCGATGTAGATACTGAGGTTTCTGACGAAGAAGCAGCGCAGAAGAAAATGCAGTATGTGTCTTTTGATTTTACCACTACCGATGAGGAAGGCAATAGCGTAGAACTTACAGAGGACGAGCTGGCAGCATTAAAAAAGGAGGCTGAAGATTTTAACGAGTTGGTGCAGTTAGAAGAAGACTTCAGTACCTATGCAGTTGAGCAGGGGTATTCACCTCAAGATGCTACTTTTGATGCAGAATCGACATCACCGGCAGCAGAGCTTTCCGCAGCGGCAGATGCCCTTGGTGAAGGAGAGTATACCGGTGTAGTCCAGACTGATAAGGCGTATTATGTGGCAAAAGTGGTAAGTCTGCTGGACCGCGAGGCGACCGATGCGAAAAAAGAGACCATCGTTCAGGAAAGAAAAGATACGCAGTATCAGGAATTGTGCGATCAGTGGATCAAAGATACAGACCCGGAAATTAATGAAAGCGCATGGAAAAAGGTTGACTTTAAAAAGCAGGGAACGACCATCAAAAATACAAATACCGAAGAGGATGCAGCTGAGGATACGGCTGCGGAAGATGATGGCGCAGCAGTAGATGATTCAGTGGATGAAACGAAAAACGAGGAACAATAAATTAAAGAAGGAATTCTCAATCAAATTTTGAGAATTCCTTTTTGGCTATTTGATATTCAATTACAGTTTCATATCTTTAAACAGATCACCCAGGCTGGTACCGATATTCTCTGCTTTCGGAATATCTACCTTGACTGGAACATAGTTCTGTACATCTTCATTCTTTAATAATGCTTTGATACTGAGGCTGATTTTTCCATCTTTGATGCCGATTATTTTAACGGTTACCTTATCCTTAACCTTTAATACGTCAGCCGGTTCTTTGATGCGTTTCAAACTGATCTGGGATACATGGACCAGACCGGACAGGCCATTTTCAAGGCGGACGAAGGCACCATAAGATTGAAGGCTTTCAACTTTTCCTTCCATCACACTGCCGACCGGAATGCCGGCAATCTTTTCTGCCTGTTCCTGTCTTTCACGTTCTTTTAAGATCTCCCGGGCGGAAAGTACCAAACGGTTATTGGCCTGATCGACATCGATCACCTTTACGTCAACTTCCTCGAGCAGATATTTTTCCAGGTCTTCGATGTAAGACAGTGATAACTTGGAAGCCGGAATAAATCCCCGGAGGCCTTCAACATGGGCGATCACACCACCATTAACGACGCCGTCAACCTTAACGGTTAGAACAGTGCCATTGTTCAGATGATCGGTTACTATATTCCAAGGATTCGCATTATCAAACTGATCCTCATAATCTGCCATAGATTCAGCAGCATCAGCTGTTTCGGCAGTTTTAGCAGCATCAGCGGTTTCAGTTGTACTTTCAGTTTCAGGAGTTTCGTTTTTCAAAAATTCTTCGTTCATGACGTATACCTCTCATAATGTAATATTTAACTACTTTTTTTAGTATAGCATACTTTCTTGAACATAGAAATAGAAAAATACCATAAGCAAAAAACAAAATGTGGTTGACGGAGCTTAAAAAAAATGGCACTCTTATTTATAGAAACAAAGCGGGGTGAAATTATGAAAAAGAGACGGATATATGTTATCGGACATAAGAATCCTGATACCGATTCAATCTGCTCGGCAATTGCCTATGCCAATCTGAAACGGCAGATAACCGGGGACGATTATGTCGCAAAACGCGCAGGTCAGATGAATGAAGAAACACACTATGTGCTGGAACGGTTCGGGGTGAAGGCGCCGGGCTTATTATCCAGTGTCCGGCTGCAGGTTAAGGATATGGAGATGCTGGATGTACCGGGGATCCGGGATCAGCAGTCGATCAAAACGGCCTGGGCGCTGATGAAAAAATTGAATATTAAGACTCTCCCGGTATTGCGGGATAAGAAACTGGAGGGGCTGATCACGGTCGGTGATATCGCCACTTCTTATATGGATGTCTATGATAACCGGGCTCTGGCGTCGGCGCGTACCCAGTACCGTAATATTCTCAGTGCACTGGACGGTAAACTGGAGACCGGCAATGAACATGCTTATTTCAATGAAGGCAAGGTAACGGTGGCAGCGTCCAATCAGGATCTGATGGAAGAGTTCATCGAAAAGGGGGATCTGGTCCTGGTGGGAAACCGCGAAGAGGCACAGCGGTGCGCCCTGGATCTGGACGTGAGCTGCCTCGTCGTATGTACCAAAGCTCAGGTTCCGGATAACATCCGGCGCAAAGCGGAAGCTAAAAGCATAGTAATCATCAGTACGCCCCATGACACATTTACAGCGGCCCGTCTGATCAATCAGAGCATTCCGGTGAAGCATTTTATGAGCAAAGGAAATCTGACCACTTTTTTGCCCAATGATTATGTGGAAGATATTAAAGGGATCATGGCTAAGAAGCGTTATCGTGATTTTCCGGTGTTGGATAAAAAAGGGAATTTTATGGGATTTATCTCCCGCCGGCGTTTGATGGGAGCAAGAAAGAAACAGGTTATTCTGGTGGATCATAATGAGAAGTCGCAGGCGGTAGATGGGATTGAGGAGGCTGATATCCTGGAGATCATCGACCACCACCGGATCGGCAGCATGGAGACCATCGGCCCGGTGTATTTCCGCAATCAGCCGCTGGGCTGTACAGCCACTATCATATATCAGATGTACCGGGAACACGGGGTGGAGCCGGATGCGGCAGATGCTTCTTTATTATGTGCGGCCATCCTCTCAGATACACTGATGTTCCGTTCGCCGACCTGTACGCCGGCGGATGAAGAGGCGGCCCGCGAGATGGAGAAGATCGCCGGCATCCGGCTGGAAGAGTTAGCCGGGAATATGTTCCGGGCCGGCAGCAATCTGAAAGATAAGACCGCCAAAGAGATATGTCTTCAGGATTTCAAACAATTTTCCATCGACGATGTGACCATGGGAGTTGGACAGGTGAACTTCATGAACGAAGAGGAGCTGGCAGAGATCAAGGCTTTTGTAGAGCCTCATTTGAAAAGTATTGCGGACGATTATAAGCTGAATATGTTATATCTTATGATGACCGATATCATTCATGAAACCACCCTTTTATTATGTTATGGAAAAGGAGCAAAAGAACAGGCGATAGAGGCCTTTGGTCTGTCCGAAGACAGCAGGGATGTGATCCTTAGAGGGGTCGTATCGCGTAAAAAGCAGCTGATTCCCACTCTGGTAGGTTCACTGCAGCAGTAAGCATTATCGTCAATTGGAGGCAAATATGAGCAAACAAACATGGAAACCGGGAAATATGCTTTATCCGCTGCCGGCGGTAATGGTCAGCGCGGCAGATAAAGAAGGCCGGACCAATATACTGACTATTGCATGGACCGGCACAATCTGCTCCGATCCGGCGATGCTATATATATCAGTGCGGCCGGAACGTTATACCCATCACATGATTAAAGAAACGGGAGAATTCGTTGTTAACCTGACCACTGAGAAATTACTGCGGGCAACCGATTACTGCGGTGTAAAATCGGGGAGAAATGTGGATAAATGGAAGGAGATGAAGCTGACCCGGGGAAAAGCCGGAACGCTGAAATATGCTCCGATTATCGAGGAGAGTCCGGTCAATATCGAGTGCCGGGTGACCGAGGTAAAAGCATTGGGGACTCATGATATGTTCCTGGCAGAGGTCACCGCGGTCAGAGTCAGTGAGGAATTTATGGATCAAACCGGCAAGTTTGGGCTGAATAAGACCGGACTTCTGGCCTATTCACACGGTGAATACTTAAGGTTGGGAAAAGGTCTTGGCAAATTTGGCTGGAGTGTACGGAAAAAAAGATAGAAAAATGGATACTGTAATATGATGTGATAGTGGGAAAGGAAATTGTCTAATGAAGAAGTTACTTAAGAAAAAAAGTATAATTATATGTTTGGTGTTATTTATCATTGGGGTTCCGGTCATGTCATTTGTGATGATACATAATCTGTATGCAAGTAATTTTGCCAGGGTTGGGATGCCTGAATATACCGGCTGGCTCCGCTATGATGATCTGACCGGTTATGACCGCAAGATGGTAGAGTTTAAGTCCGGGGAGAATATGCTCACCGGTTACATATACGGTGAAGAGAATACAAAAGGACTGGTGGTGATCGCTCACGGACTCGGCGGCGGTGCAGAGAGTTATACGGCTGAAACGGTTTACTTCGTCGATGCCGGCTGGAAGGTGTTTGCTTATGACTGTACCGGCAGTTACCGCAGTGAAGGCGACAGCACAATGGGCTTGCCGCAGTCGGCGCTGGATCTGGATGCGGCGCTTTGCTATGTGGAGGAGCAGGACTGGGGGCTGCCGGTGATGTTGTATGGGCATAGCTGGGGAGGTTATGCGGTGGGTGCTGTGCTGAATTACGATCATGATATTACGGCGGCAGTAAGTATTTCGGGTTACGCAACGCCGATGGCACTTCTGGATGAGCAGTCAAGTGATATAATGGGCTGGCTTGCGAAGGTACTATATCCTTTTGAATCTATTTATCAGAAGGTTCGTTTTGGTGATGCGGCCGATCTGTCGGCCATTGATGGAATCAATAAAAGTGGGATTCCGGTCATGATCGTCCACGGAACGGAAGATGAAGCGATTAAATATGATGGCGCAGCCATCATAGCCCATAAAGACGAGATTACGAATCCGCAGGCAGTGTATAAGGTATGCGATACTAAAGACCATAATAACCATAATAATTTGTTTATGTCGGATGCTTCGGTGGAATATGTCACAGAAGTAAATGCGGAATATGAAACGTTGTATGAAAAATACGAAGGCGAAATTCCTGATGATGAAAAGGAAAAGTTTTATGCCGGCGTAGATAAATTTCTCACCAGCGGCTTAGATATGGATTTCATGAATGATGTAAATACATTTTTTGAAAACGGGCTGTAGAAGAGATAAGGAGGAGGCTGATGAAGAAAAAGGGAACGGTAAAAAAGATATTAAAAATAGGAACTGGGACGATTCTCGCGGGTATTATCGGTTTTTTTGGCATTAATGGGCTGGTTAAATACAGTGTTGGAAATCATATCAGCAGTGTGGCAGAATTAACCGCTTCGGAGACCGAAAAAGCCGATGCGGTGATTGTCCTGGGGGCACAGGTAAAAGCCGATGGGCAGATGAGTAAGATGCTTAAGGAACGGGTGGATAAGGGAATCGAAATTTATGAGGCAGGTCTGGCCGATAAGATTATTATGAGCGGTGATCATGGTCGGGATAATTACGATGAAGTGAATACGATGAAGGATTACGCAATGGGAAAAGGGGTTCCATCAACGGACATTTTCATGGATCACGCCGGCTTTTCAACCTATGAGACCATGTACCGGGCAAAAGAAATATTTCAGGTTGACAGTGCTGTTATTGTAACCCAGCAATATCATCTGTACCGGGCGGTTTATGATGCTGAGGCACTTGGGATCAGTGCCCGGGGCATTAGCTGTGATACGGCGGTTTATGCCGGTGACACAGCCCGTAAAACGCGGGAAGCGCTGGCCCGGGTTAAGGATTTTGGTTATACCATTGTGAAACCGGAACCGACCTATCTGGGGGATGTAATTCCGGTTAGCGGAAACGGCGATGTGACGAATGATGAAGATTGATCGTTTAATCGGGATCCTTGCGATTCTACTGCAGCGGGAAAAGGTAACGGCCCCCTTTCTGGCTGAAAAATTTGAAGTGTCCCGCCGGACCATTAACCGGGATATCGAAAATTTGTGTAAAGCCGGTATTCCGCTGGTAACAAGCCAGGGGACGAACGGCGGTATTACAATTATGGATGGCTATCGTGTTGACCGTACCCTTCTGACCTCGTCAGATATGCAGTCGATCCTTGCCGGCCTTAAGAGTCTGGACAGTGTGGCCGGGACTAACCGCTATCAGCAGTTGATGGAAAAGCTGTCGGTAGGTGGCTCGTCGATGTTGGCAACTAATAACCACATTGTGATCGATCTGGCTTCCTGGTATAAGACTTCGCTGGCGCCCAAAATCGAATTACTGCAGGCAGCAATTGAGAGGCGTGAAACGGTTTCTTTCTGCTATTATGCGCCCAGAGGTGAAAGCGTGCGGACGATAGAGCCATATCTGCTGGTATTTCAGTGGGCTTCCTGGTATATCTGGGGGTATTGCCTGGAGCGGGCCGGATTTCGTTTATTTAAATTAAACCGAATCCTGGAACTAAAAACCACCGGACAATTATTTGAGGGCCGTGAGCTGCCTGAATTTGAAGTTAAGAAGCAGATGCGGTATCCGGCAGAAATCACGGTAAAGGCTTTATTTGACCCGGTGATGAAGTGGCGGCTGATTGAAGAATACGGAGTGGATAGCTTTGAGGAGCAGGAAGATGGCCGGCTTTTATTCCAATTTGATTTTATGGACAAAGAGAATATATTTAGCTGGGTCTTAAGCTTTGGCCGGCATGTGGATTTGCTTTCCCCGGTCGGGCTGCGTGAAGAATTTAAGGATCTAACAAAAGAAATTACAAAAAAATATAAATGATGACAAGCAGATGTCATGTTTGGAATGGTATGCTTACGTCAACAATAACCTAAAAT
>Ga0153944_1000285_pt1 | contig 21717 bp, 22 predicted proteins | sample TSNJ028MetaG_FD_104703 | JGI IMG/M metagenome (GOLD analysis project Ga0153944, IMG submission 104703) | Attine ant fungus gardens microbial communities from New Jersey, USA - TSNJ028 MetaG | ecosystem: Host-associated > Fungi > Mycelium > Unclassified | place: USA: New Jersey, Wharton State... | reverse complement strand
TAGTATGCCAGCAGCCTACAAGAGGATAATAACAAGAAAAAAGAACGAAAGGAAGATGGAGTTTGAAATGTTTCATGACCCCATCGGTGCCTTTCGCAGAAAGGCGGATTATAACTATGTCAAGCATTTACAAGTGAGCTGATTATATAATGAGTCAGCCGCCGACTTTATGATGCACTGCCTGTTGCCATGATCCTACTGCAAGATGAAAATGAAAAGAATTTATAAAGTAGTGTCAACGGTGGTGTAAAACTGTAAATAGTTGGGATGAAATATGTGATAAGTGCAAGAAATACGGCACTTTCGGTGCTTTACAAAACCTATCTCTGCATGAAATATAATCGGTTTTCCATCAAATTACTATATTAGTGATTTGGAATTACTAGTGAGTTAGTAATTAATCTAGCTTTGTGCTTTTCTCTATTGATATTTAATTAATCTTTTTTGCCCTTTTTGATATCCAAATAACCTTTATGAAAAAAAAACAGTCCGATAAGTGAAACCACCTTTCTTTCACTTTCAGTCTAATTACTAAGCTACCTCTGCCTTTACGCTTTTTGCTTTCCCCTATCCAAACAACCCACATTACTGTTAACTTATCCTGCCCTATCCAAATATCCCAACATCCTTGCATTCCTGCCCTTTTCCTTTAAATTTCCCATATCCGCATTATATTCACCTTGCCTTTTTCAGTATAGAATCATTAAAGTCCCCATTTTCGCAAATTGAGAAGAAAAAAATACCGCCCTTCAGCCATTTCCCACCTTTCCCAGAGATAAATACCAGAAAGCAGACAGAAGTGCTGCCGAACTTAATATCCGCCTGAATACCCAGCCATCTGGATATCCTTTCCTACGCCATTTTGGGTATCTAATCCCTTCCCGTCCAATTTATTTCCCAATCTCCTTTATTTTTCCTACTAATTTCCCTCATTGTTCCGGAAAAGAAGATCGCCACGCCCTTTTTTCTTTTTCCTTTCTTATTTTTTATGAAACGGATAGTAGTTGGGATATCAAACTGAAAAAATAACCAAGCCTGACTGCACGGATACCATTTTTCGCTATATCCATCATCATCGTCTCACTCAACGAATTAATTTTACTGCACGTATATGCCAGAAAAAGAACACTCGGTATTCCTACGGATATATAAAATTGGCATGTATGTGCAGGAGGATTATCTGTCAATAGCTTACGGATATGCAAAAATCCGGCACGTATCTGTAAGAAAATGAAATCTGCGGATATCCATCTTGTTTATCTTCTCTCACGTAACTGCATGAAAAATGCAATTTAGCCAGTCCGGTGCCTTGTAATTCACTGCACGTATGTGCAAGAAAATAACCATCTTATCATTTCAGCGGGAGTAAATTTGTTGCACGTAACTGCCAGAAAATATCTGCATATCCCACGTTCCTCCTGCATGTATGTGCCAGAAATTATTTCCGTCAGAGTAAATGCGGATATCGATTTCACTCACGTATGTGCAAGAATAATAACAACATAAGCGTTAGAATCTGGCACGTATCTGCAAGAAAATCAAATACACACATACCCTGCGGATATTTAATTCTTGCACGCATATTGCCAGAAAACAAAACACAACTCCTGACTCATCTGGATAACTTCCTGCACGTATCTGCGAGTAATTCCCTGAAATCGGTACCCGCCCAAAATAGAAACACCGCATATATATGCGAAACGAGATAAACTGGGATATCAGCATTCCAGTATTCGGCGATTTCACACAAAATCATGTTGAACTCCCACCTCTGCAATACATTTCGCCAGGCATATTTTCTTCACCAAGTTCTTTATGCACATCGTAAAGTTTATACAAAGGAACATGTTTGGTTAATTACATCATGGATCCACTTGCATAATTTCCACGAAGCGAATCAAAGGAATATGAGAACGAAAGGAAAAAACAGAGTGAAGAAACATTTAAGTGGAATTGAATCAGGTTTTATCCGGGATGCCGACTGTACGAAGGATATGCCAATTATCTATGGAAAACGGATGAACCAATTTATGGAACTGGAAGGCAAATTAAGCCACGGTTGGCGGGGCGTGAGGAAAGTGAGTATATGAAAAGAATTTTGCTGCCGGAATTGCTGCCCTTGGAAGAATATGATTTGGTTGCTATATTACTTTCCGGTGGAAAAGACAGCGTAGCCTGTTGAGGGTGCCCATGCTAGTCAAGTCATAACAGTTAAATCAGGAAAGAGGAAGGCGAAGAAAATGAATGATGTAATAATTGATTACTTTTGCGGTGCTGGTGGTGTGAGCGTGGGATGCGAGGGAGCCTGGGGTAGATGGATGGACTATGCGGTCAATCATGATCCTGATGCAATAAGGGCGCATTCTATAAATCATCCACATACCCACCATTTTACCGAGGATGTCATGAGAATCAAAATCGGCAAGTATTTAAAGTGGGGACAGAAGGTTTCCTTTATGTGGGCCAGTCCGGATTGCACTTCCCATTCCAAGGCAAAGGGAGATAAGCCAATCAAACGAAATCTGCGGATATTGCCGATGGGAGTATGGCGGGCTTGCAGGCAAATTTTAAAAGCAACAGGCAATGTTCCCGAAGTTCTCATGATGGAAAATGTAGAGGAAATCCAAAAGTGGGGGCCACTGGATAGGGATGGAAATGTGATAAAGGAACGAGAAGGCGAATACTATGATAAATTCATTCGCCTGATGAAGGAATTGGGCTATGAGTTTGAGTGTCGGATACTGGTAAGTGCGGACTACGGTGCTCATACCGCCAGAAAACGATGGTTTGCACAATTTCGCTGTGACGGCCAGCCGATTACATGGCCAGAGCCAACACATTCAAAAGGCGGTGCCGGTGGACTGAAAAAATGGGAGCCAATCAGTCAGGATATTGATTTTTCAAATTTGGGAAATTCGATTTTCACAAGGGAAAAGCCGTTGAAAGACAAGACCTTGGCCCGTATAGCAGCCGGAATAAAGAAATTTGTAATTGATGATCCCGAACAATTTATTATTCCCGATGAATTGGCAGCACCGTTCTTAATCCAATATCATTCAGAGACAACGAAAAATAGTGTCAGGGGCCAGGGATTAAACGAACCAATCCAGACAATTGACACCGCGAACCGATATGGCTTGGTCACTTGCTTTCTTTCGAAGTTTTACAAGTCAGGAACCGGACAAACCATAAACGAGCCAATCCACACGATAACAACCTCGCCGGGGCATTTCGGAATGGTTTCGGCATTCCTGATCAAGTATTATGGTCATGGAGTTGGTCAGAGCTTGAATGAACCAATTGGCACCATAGTTACCAAGGATCGGTTCGGACTGGTATTGGTGGTTATTGATGGAGTAACATATCGGATTATTGACATATGGTTCAGGATGTTGCAACCGGAAGAACTGAAACTGGGCCAGGGGTTTCCGAAAGATTACATAATCAACTTCAGGAAGCCGAATGGAAAAATATATTCGAAAAGCAAGCAGGTAAAGTGGATCGGCAACAGTGTGCCGCCAATAATGGTGGAAAAACTTGCAATGGCAGCATGTCCCTATCTGAAGATCGGCGAAAGAACGCCGAACCTGATGATTGAAGAGGAATTGACGGGGCAACTGCGATTTGCCTAACATGAGTTTTAGATATTGAATAAATCGGATAATTAATTTTTAGGAGTGGATAATATGAAATTTGAAATATTGTATTTGATTGCCAAATTGCGAGGTCTGTTTCCTGATAATCAAAAAGGAACATTTGTCTACGGTAGACCGAATAAGAAAGTTGTTAAAGAAATGTACAAGGGCAGATTTCTCCCATACAGAATAGATTCTCTTGTTACGTACAAGTAAATTAAGGTTCATTGTAGAAAGGAAAAAATACTATGCGGAAAGTAAAAACAGTTTTTAAATCACTAAAAGAGAAATATGAATCAAAAGAGATTTCGGCAAGAGAAGTAGCCATAGAGTTATGCAAGACAGGACACTATACTTTCGTTCCAAGTGAAGACGAAGCCTTGAAGTGCATAGGAGTTACTTCTCCTAAAACCGATAAAATCACATTAGCGAACTTTGGAGAACATAACAGAGATAGAAAGATAGGAAATAGTCTATACAGAATATGTAGAAATGATTCCGGAAAATGGTATATACATGAAACATATAATGATGGTGCAGGATGGGCGAGAAACAATGCTTATTACAGTGACGATTTGCAGGCAGTCATAGACCGTATAAACAGTTTTACTACAGAAAAAGAAGTCGTTTCTTTAAGATTTTAAATTAAAGGTCTGCTTATCTGAAATTTTATATGAGAACGAAAGGAAGAAAAAGAATGAGAGCAAATGATTTGCTAAAAAATGCAATGAATAATATTATTTCCAGTATGGTTAAGAAAAAAGAACTGTCTGAAACTAAACATTCCAGGCTCATTCAACTTGCCGGTATTCAGGAGTCAGTATACGAAAGTCAGAATACCGATACTATTTCTATAAGGGTTTCTGATACAATACTTAGCTCAGAGGATGATGAGGCTGATTTCTATAAGCAGCCACCCCATGAACAGCCACCGGAAAAAAACAAGCAGAGCGGTTACCTATAGGCTGGATATGGACGGATTATTACGACGGCAGTGGTCATCTGGAATCTCCAGATGGGAAGGAATATTTTTCTTACGATTTATTTACCGGGGAGTATGATATGTACCATGACCGGAAGTGGCGGTTCTGGAAAAACTATCCGGATACTATGTCTCTAAGCGAGTTCAAAGAATTTGCAGAAGAGGAATTAAAACGCATCTTACATCTATAACCCTTTCAAGGACTTACTTCGGTAGGTCCTTTTCTTATTGCACCATTTTGATTTTTCAGCCATTATTCCCCTACATAATTTGTTTGTAACAAATAACATAGGAATCTTGAGAATCAGGAGAATAAAAAGATGAATGAGAATAAGAAGATAAAAGAGTTGATGCTCTCTCGATCAACCAAGGATGGAGCCTTATATTTGGGTGCTTATTTAGACAACGTCCGAATGGGAATCGCAAAGGAAGATAAAGAAGAGGTCTGCTACACGCTGGCACAGTCACCAGATTGCATATTGGACGAAACATTGTTTAACTCGGATCAGCGGATGCGTCTTTTCGAGTGGTTTGAAGAGAATCCGACACCGGCGATAGAGGCTGCTTTATATCAGTTTTATCAAGTACAGCTAAATGCGACCGATCCGGCGCAGGAAGCTGAATGCACAAAGTTCTCGGAAAGGATTGTATATGTTAAAGAAAAAATCCTAAAGACCACGGATATTGAAATGATCACGGATATCTTGAACATCATCCCGCAATTTGCATCAGAGTTTTCGGATATCATAAATGGGTTCATGGACAACTGCAATCCCTTTTCTGATTACAGGTTATTAAGGGCATTGCTGTATGGCAGCTATAAAAAGGAATGGAATTTAAAGAATAAGAAATTGAATGCGCTGAAAAAATTAAATACATCTTCGGTATCAGAAGGGTCAGCGGCATGTATCAGTTTGCAGCAGTATTTCACAAAGCGTGAGATTTGTTTTTTGAACTACCACCTCTATGATGAATCATCCAAGAACATCTCTGATAAAATCACTGTGACCTTTATTACGTCCTTAATAAGGACTGCCAATGCAGAGTCGATTCGGGAAGAGGAGCGTGTTATTATCCGGTGCGAGAAAAGACGGGAATTCACACGTCGGATTCAGGGATTCAAATATCTTTCAGAGTTATTTACATCACCGCAGGGGATTGTTCGTCTGCCTGAAAAAGAAGCAATCGTAAAAGCAGAAGATTGGAACGTATTCTATTCCGAGTTGCTTGGCAACAGAGAAAACAGAACTATCCTTTGGAATGGCTACTATCTTTACTTTGATATTCTAAGGAAAGAAAATCAGGCCAAATGGGATCTCCTAACAGATAGTGACAAGGTTGGTGGCATAAAGAATTTAATATGCAGCCTCAATGATGAAATAAATTCGTTTTACCACACTGGAAAATACGCGGAAGAAAATCAAGAACTTGTACGTAAGATCTTTGCTTTGCTTTGCAATACGTGGAATGACCAGATTAAGGCTCAGGGTATCTATCGGGTTATGAGAGATAAATTCCGTGATGGCAAATTGATATATGCTTTTGGCCAAAATGGACTTCTGGAAATCCCAACAACGGACGAATTCTATACCTGCCTGGGAAAGTTTCTGTATTGCGAGAAATGTCCCTGGAGGGTGAAATTGTATTTGGATTATTGGAAAGAAACCGGAACGTTGTTGGAAGGTGATTTTAATCATGTCTACAAAAACAAAGAATTGCTTAGTCAATTAACGACCAGGGATCAGATGGATTTATTCCGGCTAATCTATGATTCGGTCATTTACCATAACCTTGGGGAAATCCGCACATTCTTAGGCTCCTTTATGGATCAGGATTGGAAGTGGAAGCAGGTCATGCCGGAAAATGAAGCTGTTGTTTTTGCAAGATTCTTACTGGAGAGCAACCTGTTTTTCCGGTACGAGGCGTTTCTTCAAAGCCAGACCTTGACGGAAGCAGAATATGAAGCTTGGCAACAGGATCAGAAAATGAAAAAGGAAGAGGAGAAAGCCTTTGAAGAATTATTGGAATTTCAGTCGGATTTGACATCAATGGTTCGCGGCTTTGCTCGTAAATCGAAGGATTTTTCCTGGATGGGTTACAGACTTAGAGAACCGGAGGCGTTATCAATTGTCAAACCGGTTGCACTGAAGCTGGTCTCTCTTCATGAATATCCGAAATTAACAGAATATGTGGAAGTGATGCACAGCCTTTCCTCACAACTGCATGATGAAGCAATATTGTTTGATATGGCAAAACATATCCTAACGGTCAAAGGAGAATGAAAATGGAACAAGTTTACAATTTAATTGAAAAGGCAAAACTTGGTTTTGCATTGGAGAAGTCAATGTCGAAGGGCTATCGTTATTCAAATGGTTTTTCGCGAGATGCGACTGGTAAGGTGTTGGAGCAGGCAGAACGCCTTGGATATAAAAGGGTTCGGTGTGTTTTCAATATGATGCCGGAAAAGATGCAGGAGACTTTGTTGAAGTCAAGTATGGCTGCACCTGATATTTTTGAGCGCATTATTAAAGAGCCGCTAAAATACATGGAATTGTTAAAAACCGTTTCAAACGCAGAAGTGCTTTTAACTGTGTTGACTGGATTGCAACATTTTCATAGCAAAGAACAGGTGGATCGATTCTTACGGCTTGATATGAAGGAATTGGCGAGGTGCAAAATAACATTTGACGCGAAAGGCATGAATCAGGTGATGCGGTTTTTCCCTTTCATGACGAATTCCTTCTTCCTGCATTCGCTAAAGAATATATCATGGAAAAGGTGGTACGACTCCTGCTTATATGATTGCGCTGTATTTTCAAGCGATAGAGATATGGTGAAAATTCTTTGCGACAGTATATGCAAAGAACCCTGCGCCCAGAATCTGATGTCAGATCATCTGCTGTTACTCCTTGGTCTGTATAAAAAAGATAAAGACGTGGTGGCATTTTTGAATTTCATGAAAGCCAAAAAATCATTGACTCTAAATAGTTATTACTTGCAATCAGCAGAGCTGGAAAAGGTGGAAAGCTTCAAGACCTTGAAAGAGCAGTTATCAAAACTGAACACGCAGGACATTTGCCAGGCAATGGACTTATTCCATAAGGCAGGATATAAGGAATCCTTTATGAAGAAGTTGGTATGGCAGCTTGGTCAGATGGATGATTTGGAGCGGGAAACCTTGTTTTCGCTACCGGCCTCTGCAATTGCAGCCTGGGTTTATGGGAAAACGGAAATATTTGAATTTTCTGCGGATATTAATTCCCATTCCGATGACAGTAAAACGCTGTTTGATAGCATCGTGAATAATCAAAAGCATTTTTTGCAGTTATTAGAGACAGGTGAAATCACCGGATGTGAGTTAGAGGAAGCTGATAAACATACTTCCTTCCTCCGGCGATATGTGAATTTGAATTCATGGAACGCAAAGCAATTCAAGCAGGCGGTCGAAAGGGAATTATTTTCTGTAGACAAATGGATTATCAGTCAGTTGGAAAACCGTGTCTACGGATATCAGGAACTGGAGGTGCTCAAAATGATTCGAAACACACGAAGTCATAAAAGTGTAATTGAATCCTGCACATCAGTCTTTTTAAGTCTGCTGAAAAATATCCGTATGGAAGATGCCTGTATCCGCATGAAACAGTATCTGATGGCAACGGATTCCAATCCGAATGACGAGGCAATAGAATGCGTCGTAGAAGCCCTGACACAGTATGACTTGCCAAAATGGAGAGATACCTTGTTTTCCTTTAAGGCGTCGAATGAATTGGCAGCTAAAAGTCTTCCCTGTTTGCATCTGCAGGGAGTAATAAAAGAGGCGAAAAATGAGGTCGAAGTCAAATTCATTCTGAACAGCCCGGAGCTTTGTGAAAATAGATTGCAGGAAGGAATCAAACAGTTCCTTGCCGCGGATAAGCAGGTGGTAGGGTTGAGAGGATTTCTTGATTTACCAGATGATTTTTACGAAACTTTCAGAGCGTCAAGTGACAAGTTTTTCATTGACGGGAATGCGGAGATTGCAAACGCGTACTTGAATGATCTTGGCAGCGAACTGTCCAATAAATATCGTATTGTTTTAAAAGCAGCATTAAGTGATAAGTTGAACCAGCTCCGCTATACAGATCTGGATAAGGAATGTAATATGGTTATTCAGGAACATGTCTTGTCTGTGTGGGAAAACGATGCCGTTCTCACAAAAGATAATTTAACCACCTATGAGGATTCTACTTTTGCCGGCATCATGTCGATTGGTCATAAGCCAACTTATTCCTGCATGAATTACAAAGATGGTATATACAAAGAATGTCTGCTTTCTTATTTTGACGGAAATAAGAAAGCGATCTTTGTAAAGTGCGGCAATCATATTCTTGCACGTGCGATTATCAGACTGACCAAATCTACTTTTAAGAAAACAGAAAGAAGAGTTCTTGATTTTACCGATGTTACAGCGGAATCGTATAAGCAAGCGACATCACTTCAGGAAGAAAAAATTGTTTTGTTCTTAGAGCGTACATATTCCGGTATTCAGGGAGATGAAAGGGTAAGGATAGAAGAAGCGATTATAAGATTTGTGGAGCAAAAGGCAAAGGCGGCTGGTGTTGGTTTTGTATTTTCATCGGATTATGAACAAACCGTTAAACAGAAGAAACCGTTAATTGATTCGTTTTTGACAAAAAATATCGGAGTTTACATCACCAAATCAAAAGCGGGATGCCAATATTTAGATTCCTTTGGTGGTAAATTCACGAATTATGGAGGCAAAAATGGAGAGGATCAATACTGCGATTGCAAGTGTTTTATTCCCAAAGAGGTAGAATCACATCACGAAATCGTCAAAAGGCGGATTGCGTCATAAATTTCCTGGTAGAGAGGAGCGGCAGTTGCTGCTTCTTTCTTTTTGTTGTGTCACAGAAAGACTAAACCCCTGCTCTGCCGGGGGAGGGAATATCTTCAGATATAAGTATCTCCTGTGCCAGAATAAATGCAGGTCAAATTTTAGGAACATAATGTAGGAGAAAGGAAATTGAGATAATCGAAGCGGAGCGCATGTCAGATCATGTGCATATGCTGCTACGGATTACCCGCAAATATTCAGTGTCGGAGATATTGGTTATTTAAAGGGTAAAAGGTTGCTCATGATATTAGAAAAGCATGCGAATTTAAAGTACAAGTATTGCAACGGTACTTTTGGTGCTGCGGTTACTACATCGACTTATGCCGATATCGGTCTAAGTCGAAACGGTAGGGAAGAATACAGCGGCGTATATTCAAAATCAGGTAAAAGAGGATTTGGAGTACGACCAGATGCCGTTAGTAGAGTATATCGACCCGTTTACGGGTGAGCCGGTGAAGAAAAACAAGAAGTAGAACTCTTAAGAGTTAGTAGGGAGTCAAAGCAAACCAGCAAGCCCCTGGGGCTGCGCCGGAGGAAGGAAGCGCTGACCATGCCCTTTTAAAGGCAGCTGTGAATGTGGTGCAGTTGGCAGGCTTTCGGAGCGCCTTCCGGGCGCAAGCAGGAAAAATCCCCTTACAGGGTAGAGCAGGCCACCGACTAAGCCGGTGGTACTGACTTTATTATTGCAAAGAATAGAAAATAAAAACTAATATCAGGAAAAAATTATCATAATTAGAACAGGAAAGAAACTGAGGTAATAATACAAACTGTTCCAAGTGAAAACATTTGACTGGGACGATAGTGACTATATCCAGAAAATCATGATTTTTTATATCTTACATGGTGGAGCTGATAGCGCAATTCACATGCAATGATTGTCACGAAGGATTTGAAAGTGTCTTTCCGGGCGCAGAAGAGTAAATAAATATAGACTTTGAGTGTGCAAATTATTTTTTAGGAAGGAGTAGGCAATGGATAAAATAGTTGCAGCCCTACTGTCGCTAGGTTTAATAGGAAGTATGATATCATTGATAGCAATTTGTGTACCCATATTATTATCTGGGCAAGGATCGTTAATAGATTCTGTAAATCTGGTAATACTGCTCATTTCAACTATTGCTTCAGCTGCATCATTAGTTGTAGCTATGTACAAGGTTGTATTACCAAACTACTAGAACGGCAGCAAGGAGGTATGCGGCGAGGGAGGTGTGTGGTGAAGCGCGTATGCGGTTTATTTATATTATGTTGTTCAATATTATCCATATTAACGGTTGCAAGTACTTATGCCTATAGTACAAGTTGTGAACAGGCGGTGACTATTTTCAACCTGGACTTGGCTTTTACAGCACCGTATCGTATGAGTCTTATGGTTACAACACCGTCTAACGCGACAACATCAAATGCTACGTCGTCAGAGGCAGATTTCGCAGATATAGAACTCATAAATGACTTGTAGTCTATGCAATTGGAGGATGTGAAATGAGTGTTTGCTTGGAGATTATAAAGAAGGTGCTAAATGTCGCTGTCTACGGAGCCGGAATAATGGCTCTATTACTGATGATTCCTAAGCTGTTCAAGGTTGAGCCTTCAATAGTGTTGTCGGGTTCGATGGAGCCGACCATCATGGTCGGTGATGTAATCTACACAAAGCACAATACTGCCTCTGCCTATCAGGTCGGAGATATCGTGGTTTTTAGATACGAGAATGCCTCAAAACCATCTGCTCATAAGATAATAGCTATTAATGAAGATGGTATACATACAAAGGGTGACAACAACGAGAACGAGGACATGGTACCCCTGACGCCAGAGCAGATTGATGGCAGGGTAGTGTTTATTGTACCAAAGATAGGATATATAATTCAAAAGGCACAAACAAAGAATGGAGTTGCAGCAGTTTTAGTCCTGGTGTGTGTGAACTTCCTTCTTGGGTTCATAGATATGAGTCCGGAAGAGGAGTAATATAAATAATAAATTCAAAAAGGAGAACAAGAAATGAAGAAGTCAAGAAAGGGTTTAAATGCAGTTTTAGGACTGAGTGCTCTGGCGGTAATTCTTGTAGGCGGTGCATTTGCGTATCTGACCGATACAGAGGCCACTAAAAATGTATTTCAGGTAGGAAATGTAATTGTTGATTTGGTAGAGATGAACAAGCCGGCGGATGATAATGTATTTGTACCTAACGCAGAAGTGCCAAAAGCTCCCTGCATTGTGAATTCTGGCAATGTAGATGCTATTGTATTCATGGAGGTGACTGTACCAACTATTGGACCAAATAATGATTATTTGTTAGCTAATGAAGACGGCATTTCTGCTGGTGACCCGGTACCAGGAACTCCGTTATTTACAGCGATGTATGATGGCGGTTCTATAGAATCATCTTTTTCTAACTTAACCCATAATAACTGGATACTTATTGATGAATTAGAGGCTGCTGATGCGACAACATATATTTACGGATACACAAGTATTCTTGGAGAAGGAACAAAAACATTGCCCTTGTTTGATTGTGTTAAAGTGGCAAACATTGTAAGAAATGTTAATGATGAATCTGAATTGATGCTTGAATTTAAGATGCCGGTCAGAGCCTGGGCTATTCAGGCATCTTATGTTGGAGGATATAATGGGGAATTACTTGATGCAAAAAACTTAGCGATTATCTTCACTGTTTTGAGTAATCAGGAAGCCAGCAATGCTCAGAACGGATATCCAGATGCAAATGTTCACGGTCGATTAGATCTTAAAGGCATTGTGAAATAACCATAGTAATACATTAAGTGAATTTATGGCCGCATGTTGTAATGATATGCGGCCTTAAATTTTAGAATAAATAGAGTTAAGGAGAAATGGCATATGGAAAATTATAGGAACATTTTCATGTTCATCGTGAGTCTAATGGTTTTAAATCTGTTTACAGTTACTACATATGCTAACGACACAACGGATTACGAGGTAGATGTTATAAATACAGTAAGCGTTGGCGATATTCAGATAGGTATAGAACAGTATAGTAATGGAACTCAACTGGTAGTGCCAAATCAGACAATTAGCCAAACGATAAGGATACGTAATCTAGCAAGACCGGCATGGATACGTGTCAAGGTGGAATATCAAGGTTTAACAGGAGTTAGCGAGATTGAGGATAGCTCAGTCGGGATAACTTCAGAGAATTGGATAAAATGCGGAGAATATTACTACCACACAAAGTCTATGGATAGTGCCAGTTACATAGATTTATGTAATAGTATAACAATACCAGAGAAATGGGATTCATCCGGTTCGGGGAAGCGTTTTAATGTAATAATAACAGCGGATGCAGTTCAGAAACGAAATTTCAGTCCAAACTTTAACAGTTCAGATCCATGGTTTGGTACGGTGATTGAGACCAGCATATATAACAAGTATACTGACACCATGGCAGCAAGCAAACAGTCATTTCAAGTTGTATTTGAGGACGGCACGCAGGGACTTGTGAGGACCGGAGAAAATTTTCTCGGCAATTTCAATGACATGATGCCGGGTGATGTGGTTACAGACAAGGTAAGGGTGGCCAATAATTATAGCGAACCGATAGAGTTGCATTTCAGAGCAGAGTCGTTGATGAATAGCAGTTTGCTAGGCGCCATAGAGTTTTCCATTTGCATCGGTGATGTAGTAGTATATAGCGGTACCCTTGATTCGGCAGCAATAAAATCAGGAGTATCCTTAGGCAAATATTCAAAAGGCAGCTCAGCAGATTTGATTTATACATTAGTTGTACCATCTGATATGGGTAATAATTATGCGCAATCAGAAGCAAGTGTAAAGTGGATATTTTATACTGCCTTATCCAAGGTGACAGAACCAACCAAGGGTAGTGGCGGTGGTGGCGATAAAGAAGAATCAACTATTTCTCAAAGGGAAAAAGAAGTACCGACATCATCCGTTGAAACAACTGTGGTAAATACAGAACCAACTGGAGAGGATTTAATAAAGATGCCAGATGATTTGATTGCTCGAATCAGGGAAATAAATGATGAAAGATTGAAGCCTTACTTAGATAAAGAGTATTTGACTCTGAAAGAGTTTGCAGAGCTATTGTTCTTGTTAGAGGGATTAGGCTTTCCTACGTCTGAGTATACTTATCTTCTTCCAAAGACCGGAGACACTTCAGACAACACATCGGCATATCTATTTGTTATGATATTTTCCTTGGTAGCGTTATCTGCATTAGCAGTGATGAGACGTAGATTAAAGGAGAAGAGTTGAGGTTGATGTCAGTAAAAGTCCGAATAAGAAATCTCAATAAAAAAAGGATGTCACATGTGCGGCATTCTTTTTTTATCCCAAAATCCAATTTTCAAAGCAGAAATATCATAATTTTCATAAGGATGTAAATAATCGACGATTTCCAATATCCGCAGTAGTTCTAAATTTCACAAAATCAAACATGCTGGGTAAAATGAATGCAAAGGGATTTTGAAATTATAAGAGGAGATATTTGCATGATACCAAGAAAATGTTTACGAGAACATATCACCCAAGGGATATGCTCTGCTGAAATAATCGTGTTATTTGCTAAAACCAGATTTAGGATATCTTTATCGGCGCACGAGTTTTCCTGTCCCAAATGCGACAAGATCAGAAGAGTATATTTTATTACAAGATAATGAAAGGAATATGGATATGAAAATTTGTGAATGGAATGTAATGAAAAATGAACCTGAAACGGATCATTATTACTTTTATGGGCCTATGGACGAATTTGAACCGGAAGATTACGAGGGGTTATTGCCGATCCCATATGAAGCGTGGAGCGCTGCTGACTTCGCCGAAATCATAGGAGATATCCTTGAGGACAGAAATCATCACTGGATGACTTGTGTTCCGAATCTGTTATTGAAGATTCTAATTGAAAAGAAGCTTCCTGAAACAGAGGTAACAATGATAATGAAGGAGTTTGCAGAACGGATGGAGAAAGAGATATTCCACTGATTAGAGAAAAATGTGAAATGCAAATGCATCAATGAAATGTGAATCTAAAGATTATGCATATATGCCTGCGAAGATAATCATATTTTAAAGTTTAAATTTAAGGAGGATATAAAGGAAATGGGATTTAGGATTGAAATGCACGCTCACGAACATCTTGGGAGTCCGGATACTGAATTGACAGCAGTTGATTATTTACGAGAACTGACCAGGCTCAATTATAAGGGATTGCTTATAACTAATCATTATGATTCTACCATTGATAGATTTGACGGGGATATCATTCATCAGAACAAGGAATGGCTGAAAAGCTATTATTCCCTAAAGGAATTATTGGAACCCAATGGCATTAAGATTTATCTGGGATGTGAATATGAATTGTTGCCAAAGGCATTTGAGGATGAGTATCTACAACTTCCAGACCGGCGGTATAAGATAAGTGATGATACCAATTATTGTCACATATCACTTATTGGAGATATAGAACGATTGCTATTAAGTGGCAGGTTGCGGCCGGGGATGTCTTTGTGGCAGTTGCAGCAGTTGTCCAATAATGAGCGCTTTATAATGATTCAAAATCATCCAACACGAGACACTGAAGCTCACCTTATGTCATTTGAGGCTGTAGACGGTTATGAATGGTACAATGCTAAACAGACAGATGAATACGACTATAATGATGTGTTGCATTCGATCAGCGGAATACCTGAACGGGCACTAAGAGTATGCGGCAGTGATATTCATCGTTTAGACGACTTTGGCAAAACTGCTTGTGACTTTGATAGATTGCCGAAAGATATTGAGGATTTATATATCCAGCTTGTTGAGAGAGCATATACGCTCATTTATTAGGTAACTGAGGTTTTATTAAAGGAAAAAGTCAGACTGATCACTTTAAGAAAGGGAGGTGTCAAACATACAAAGCGTAGGAATTATTTTTATTATATGCTATTTTCTTATAGGCGTTTTTTTACTATTTTTAATATTTGGAGAGGCACGTGAGGATATATCTATTGAAGAACAGCGGCGTAGAATACGGTTTGCTTTATTCTATCCAATTTGTATTATTGTTTATCTTATCATTGTTACTGTTGCCACTGTCATCAGCAAAATAATTGATGGAGCAATTTTTGTCAGAAATAATTGCTTAATCAAAAAGAAGATGGAATAAAGATTGGTTATTGCAAATAATTAAATTTTCATGCAAGGAAAGAAGGGAATGAGTATGAGTGAAATAGTGCAAATTATTCAAGTATTAGGCATTTTGGGCTGGTTTATAGTAATAGCGGGTTCTATCTTTACGCTTATATTTATTATTATTTTTGTTTGGTTTGCAAGCAAATTATTTAAGGAGTCAGATGATTTTGATACGAGGAGATTCGAAAAGAGATTTGATGACTTTAATGAGGAATTCAATAAATACTTTAAACATTGATCGAAAAAAAAAGAATCATACTGTCATAGCGGATTCGGTTAGAAACTAAATGTTCTTGAAGGCGGTAAATAGAGTGATGCAAAATTACCTCTTGATTGGAATAAAAATATGCTTGGTCATGAATGCCGCTATTACCTGTCTGGACATGCGGGATCGGTCTTAGAATATTGCGTAGGTGATGCACTTTGCCTGAGGAGAAAGAGAGGAATACAAACGTGAAGATATTAAGTTGCGGAGCAGGGCAGCAAAGTACGGCATTGGCGCTGATGAGTTGTGATAATGTTGTTAATTCTGGAAAATTTCCATTGGTTCCGATTTATGACGCAATCCTGTTCTGTGATCTGGGTGGAGAAGCAGAGTGGGTGTACCAGCAAGTGGATTTTATCAAGAATGCCTGTAGACATGCTGGAATTCCGTTTTATTTATTAAGGGATAAAAACCTAAAAGATGATTATTTGCAAAATTACGGCAAAAGCCGGGTTTGCACGATTCCGTTTTGGAGCATTGATGAAAGCGGAAAGAAAGGTAAAATGACCCGACACTGCACGATTGATTATAAAATCATCCAGATGCAGAACTTTGTTCGGTGGAATTTGCTGGGATATCAAAAGGGGCAGAGGACGCGGCCGGAAGATATCGGGGCTCATGAGATGCATATTGGATTTACCACGGAGGAATCTCAAAGGATCTTTGACAGTAAGCACAAGTTATTTGTCAATAAATTTCCCATGTGCGAAATGGGATTGACCCGGGCCGATAATTATACCTATGTGCGGGAAAAGTGGGGACTAAAAACAAAAGGGAGTGCCTGCTTATTTTGTCCTTTTCATACAAATTACTTCTTTAATGAGCGTAGATGCAATTATCCGGCTGATTATCAGGAAATCATTGAATTTGACGATATGCTTGAAAATGGTGTGCCAAATAGCAGAATAGGGGTACCGGATAGCAAAGTATACATAAGTCGGAGTCGAAAACGTATCCGAGATTTGACAGAAGAAGAATGTAAAGATCAAGAGACGTTTTTATATCAGCAGGAAATGATCTGGAATGGGTTTTAAATATGATTTTTATGTGCAGTAGCAATCACTACGATCTTTTATCTTGGCCTCCGCTAATATTAAAATTAGCGAAGAAAATATTTAATGAGATCCTCTCAATTGGAGTGATGAGTTAGGAATCACATGACTAACATCAGAAAGACCATCATAGAAAACGGTCTTTTTCTAGAGATACTTTATTCCAAAACATAATTATTATGAAACAATATAGGTAAAGAGTAAAGGAGAAAGAGTGAAAAATATGACAGTAAAGGAAGTCACCTACACAACAATACGAAAAGCGGAGCAGAAAAAGAGGAAAAACAATTCTCTTTTTCTCGTCCAGATAAAATATTCAGATGATTGTGGATATGAAAAATTGATGTCAAGTAACGAGATTATTTCTGCAATCTATATGTCGGATTGCTCAGAGCAGGAATTTGCAATCTATGATGTATCTGAATTCGGAAGGGTGAAATCGCTAAAGATTTTCGGAAATTGGCATGATATGAATAATCCGACATATATCAAGATAACGGATGAAAATGGAACTATTGTTTTCGACGGGTACGGCGAAGAACATTAAAAGCTTTATGCCTATAAGGGATAAAAAAGTAAGGTAACATGAGGAATGAAAAATGACGAACTGTTTCAAACTTTGTTTGGAGAAGAACAGATGAATTATTATGATACCCATGAAATGATAAGGAGAAGAAATGAAAATAGATCAATCTATCAACGATGAACGTAAGGCGTTAAATGATATCGGATGTGAAATCAAAGAACTGAGAAAGTCTTTGGCGGACCGAGATTTATCATTCAAAATCAAAATGCAAAGCACTCTACAGATGCAAAATGAAGCACTGGCCGGTAAGTATGTAAAATTGAACAATGGGTCAGTCGGAGTTATTGAACCTTCAAATCAATTGGATAAAATCAAAATCAAGATTTTTCGGCTGACATCTAATCGGAAAATCGAATGTAAGTACATTAAATATCCGTATGGTGAACTGTGTGATCTCACTGAATTTGAACCGGAAAAATTCGAATTATATATTGGAAAAATGATGCTAGACACTTTCCTTGACTGGAAAGCAGGTGCTGATTTTGATGAAGGTTAACTAATAATATAAAATCCTTAAGAAACTATCTTTTCCCTACCGTTGCAAAAGACGAAGCATATTTATACACGCAAGGAATTTGTGACGATGCAAAATTGGTTAACAACTTGCACCAAATGAACAAACTTATATAGTTTGCATAGTATTTAAAAACCGTTAAAAGAATTTACTATTAATTTTTACGGTTTTTGCAAATGACGGCGATAAGTGGGAGGGGAAAACATCCGGATGCCGCTCATATAAGATTTTCGATCATCGTGCTTTTTTCGCCCAAAGAATAATTATCGCCTTCCATAATTATTTCGTAACAGAAAATAAGGTATGGAGAAAAGGAGAAACGATGAAAACCATGATGAGTTTTGAGGAATTTGTACAGGAAGTAAAAAAGAGCGTAGAAATTTTGTTGGGCGATACATACGATGTCATTGTTGAAGAATTTGTAAAAACGAATGACATAAAGAAAACGGCGCTTATTATCGGGAGAAGGGACAATGCTACGCGACCGGCCATCTACATGGAGGGATTTTATGAATCCTACATATCAAACGAGACAGATTTGCTGGGAGTAGCAAAGGAAGTGTTCACCACGTTCAAGGATCACAAGGAATTCGATGCATCAGAATATGCAATTTCTCATTTTGATGAGGCGAGGGATAAGATTATGTTCAAAATCATTCATACCGCTTCCAATGAGGAGCTGCTGAAGGACGTTCCCTATGTTCCATTCCTCAATCTGGCTATCGTGTTCTACTTGTCACTGGAACGTAAAGAGCAGGAGCAAATGACTGCCATGATCCATCAGGCTCACATAAACATGTGGAATGTGACGGCGCAGGACTTAATGGAAGTGGCACGGGTAAATACTCCGGCAGCGTATCCGGCAACAATCCGCAGCATGGATGATGTAATGAAGGAAATTATGAGGGAGCAACTTGGTGATAACTATAGCGAGGAACTCGCAAATATATTTTTGATGGACACGAATACTCCGCTTTATGTGTTATCCAACCCCACTGGAATTAACGGAGCCTGCTGTATGTTGTATCCGGATGTGGTAAAGGAATTTGCAGATCGCGAAAACAGTGATCTCATTATTTTACCATCCAGCATCCATGAGGTGCTCATTACCTTTGATAACGACGCTATGTCTTATGAAAACTATACTGAGATGGTAACGTCTATCAATGAGGCAGAAGTGGCTCCGTCGGAGCGATTGACAAATTCAATCTACCTGTTTTCACGCGAAACAGGAAAGATTACCTTGGTTGAAAGGTAAGGGTGGATCAATCACCATAACTATCGCATTTTTCCAAAGGGAGCCATTTTATATGGCTCTTTTTTTAACTACAAAAGTACAATGAAAATGTAAATAAAATGGTTTGAAATGGCGGAGCATGTTATTGCCTGGTGGCGATACTGGGGTACGAGTGGTATCTTTACGATAATTCATTATTTGGGATAAACCCATTCCATAATTAGGACAAATATAAAGAAATGTGGAGGAATTAGTAATGAAATCAAGAATCTCTATAAACGACAGCCTTATGGATGCAGTTATGAAATTAGGAGAAGGAAATCCTAGAGCATTGACTGTACTCATGAATATCATGAGCAGCAAAGCTGAGTTTGAACCAGCAGATCCATTAATGATAATACTGAGTCTGGATTCTTTGGGGATTTATGGCTCGGATATTTGGAGGTTTGGTCAATACGTATGCAAGGGACAGAATATGGAACTTATGAATCAGATACTGAGCAATCATCAGTACGGGTACCTTTCCAGTTCCGTTCTTTTATATCATATCAAAAATCAACTTGCGTTTGAAAAGCTGTATACGCAGGATGAGATGAAAGGCGACTCAAAAAATTGGCTTTGGGCGGAGAAGAGAATGCCGTTGCTGGAGCAGGATTTACACGAGAAACTAGCACAGGAATCGCCGGTTTTTCAGCTCGAATCATCAGAAATGCGGGATCTGTTAAAGGAGCCTCGTGAGTCTTTGGATGAATTATTGACGGATTCTTATAATTACGAGATAAATCATTGTCATTCGGGAATTCTTACACCCAAGGACACCTACGATAACATGCCGGTAGATACTCTGGTTATGATGCTTGCGGACAAGGGCTTTTTGTGTGGCTGCGAAATGGCTGGTAAGATCGATTCCGCTAATGTTGTTTGGAAAGTGTATTATCAGCCGGAAACGGGTTGTATTTTGTCTTTGATTGTGGGTGATCGGAAAAAACTCAATTACTGCGGTGGAACGATGGTGACTTTGCGAAAAAACGCAGCGGCAATTCCATTCCATATCAGTGGTAACAGTAGCAAGTTGGACGAGGATGATATCTTTCTCTATTCAAAAAATATAAGAAAAGATCTATTTGCGTGGTATGATGCCATGTGTGAAACATCGGAACCATGCTTGCGATGGAAAACAGATAAAACACATTTGGGATTTGATATGGATTTTATGACCAGTTTTCAATTTGACTGGTACCGGGACTATATGCAGAGAATAAAGGACAGCGGATCGACAACGTATTACTCCTTATTTCAGTTATTATGTACGCTTTCAAATCTGGAACATTTTAACACGAATTTGATGTGTTTGTTAGGCGATTATAAGGCAGGAGCCTGGAGTATATTAGCTTATGAAATTAATAGGCTTGTGAACTGGGAAGTATCAATTGAATCCTGCACCAACGCCATTAATTGGTTATTAGAAAAGCTAGGGAAGGATATCTCCTGGTTGGAAAAGAACGGAATCAAGCTCGAAAAAATTCTTCGTGCAAATCCAAGCTTTAACCTTACCGTACCGGTGGACAAGAAAGTATTTAATTTTCCAAAACAGGAATTCGGATATGATGACGAGGATATAAGACTGCTTGAATCTACAATCATCAGGCAAATGGCTTCGAAATTAAATTGCCCGATTAATGGAAGTAATTATGACGGAAGAGTATTGATTAAGCATTTGAGGTGGGGTACCAGTTCCGCTAAAGTGACGCGCGGAAAATTTTGTGTAAAGAAAATTAATACCGATCTTTCGGAAGAAGAAGTTCGTTCGATTTTTAAAGAAACGCTTCAGGAAAATGGCTTTATTTGCCTGTAAAAACTAAAATTACTCATTAAATCATAATATTTAACGAATTCATTACAAGAACCTGGTATAAAACTGGGTTCTTTCTTTGTTTTAGGAATGGCCATGAGCTTCAGGAATGGTAGTTTATGTGTGAATATAACTTTTTTAATTAATCGGTATAGATAAATGCACATAATTATCATGAAACAATAGAGGTAAAGAGTACGAGGAGAATGAAGATGAGTTATTCAATTATTTTTGAAACTAAAGTTGTTAAATTATCAGATGGAAGATTACTTCATTTGGATTTAAGTGGTTGCAATAACGATAATAGCGGAAGGAATAGAGGCGAATTTACCGGAAAAATCTATACAGTAGAAGATTTTGTCAAGAAAGCTGAAAAATTCAAAGAAAACAGTAAACCTATAAATAAAAGCGAAGATTTTGATTTAAAAATCGGGAGTAAATTCTCTACCATGTATGATTATGGGGAACATTTACTTAGAATGATGAAACGTGCTGTTACATGGGATGAATTAGCTGCTGAAAGATACTGTAG
>Ga0153944_1000280_pt1 | contig 21825 bp, 29 predicted proteins | sample TSNJ028MetaG_FD_104703 | JGI IMG/M metagenome (GOLD analysis project Ga0153944, IMG submission 104703) | Attine ant fungus gardens microbial communities from New Jersey, USA - TSNJ028 MetaG | ecosystem: Host-associated > Fungi > Mycelium > Unclassified | place: USA: New Jersey, Wharton State... | reverse complement strand
GCCGGATCCATTGTTCAACTTGATCAGTGCCTTTCCCCTTTCCGTTCAGTAGCACTTATGTCTCCGCTCCCTTCCTCCTCACCCTCCAAGTCTTCTCGGAATTCTTCATGCTGCCCTCGGGCCCCGCTCCAGGAAATGCCTCTGGAGCTGTTTCTACTTCCACCCAATTCCTCAAAATTCGGAACAAGCACAAAGCGCCCAGTTTCTCCGGGCACCTCAGTCCTTTACAGCCCCGCAAAACGCAGAATCCTCAACCAAGAAGGTTTATGCTCACTCACCATGAAAGCCTCAGCTTCAACCGTCCCTACTACATCCTCTCAGAATAAAGCATCACAGCATCAGCGATTTACAGATGCTTTGATGGGTCCGGATAGTCCTGCACGAAAATTGGACTTCGGCACGCCCAAGAATGCTCTTGGTAACAAGGCGCCTGTGCGGGTCGCTGTGGACGAGAAGCTAGGAATACCACCTGAAGTCAAAGTTGGGATGCGGCCGTGTTTGAGAAATCACGAAATAGCTGAAGACCGTCCTTCAATATCCCGGAGTACATCTCAGTCCCAACCACAACCACAAAGCTTGGTCAATCATGCTTCGCTGACCTCGTGGTCGCAACCTCCTCGCCATCTCGACTTCTTACCAGCTCCACGCGACGTACCTCCCCCGGTCGATCCTCAGTCAGAGCACTATCCTGGTTTTGTAGTATATCAAGATCCTTACATCTTGATCCCAACCCTACGGCTCACGTCTTCCGCTTTATCGCCCGCATCGAGTGCAGCTCTTGCACCGCTTGATGAGGAGCTTGATGATATTTCTGACGCGGAATTCATTGGTTCAAGGGAACAAGAATTCGTGAAGGAGAATCTTCCACCGCGAAGAAAGGCTCACAAACTCTCTGCGGGATCTATATCGGAACTATTCCCACCCTCATGCACACCCTCATGTACCAAGCTGTCTTCAGTGCCTGCAACACCATTGAGAGAACATTCATTGAAGGAGGAGAATTTGACAGCCAGGAAATCCACAATAGCCAGGCTCGGTGCTGGCACTGGTTTCAGGAAAGCACAATACTTTCCTTCTAAAGAGGACCAATCTTCCATGAGAAGGATTCTCGAGGAAGAAGTCAACGGCGAACAAGGCGATGATTAAGAGCATTTTCGTACTCAAATTTATTTGCCGTACTCCATCTTCCTCTGATCTCTATCACATCATTCCACATTATTCGACATCTAAATCATCTGGCCCATATCCACGCTTTATCCACGCTTGCACTTTGCAGTTTCCTTTGCCGACTCCTGAGCAGATCTTTTTCATTATTTTCTCCATTATTTCCGCGTGTCTACCGTTATCTGGGTATATCTCTCTTTTTTCTCCTCCCATTGTACTCTATTAGATTTTTTACATGATACGACATCGTTCCTTTTGTTTCCATTTGCCTGTCCTACCCTCCTTTTATGAAACTCGACATCTGTTTTTTTGATAACTTGGTGGTTCTCGTTTCAATCTCAGGAAACCACTACATGTATTTTGACCTGTTCGTATACGCATAGTGTCCACTGATTTATATTCAACGAACAAAGGTTGCTTATGACGTCATGGTTTCCGCGTGTGAAGACATGTCAAAAGGCGCAGTAGCTCCAATACACAAGTCTGAGCACTTGATAACTGCGTTGTAAGTATGCAAGAGACCCCGCTTGCTGGAGTATTAAACAATCCTCGAAAGACCAGATGTTACTAATCAACTTATTAAGACCAATTACCCGTCGTTCCCTCTTCACTGCAGCGTCCCTAAGGGCTACTGCTTCCCAGGCGCCCAACCGAGGAGGTGGAAGTGCTGGTAGTGTCCAACACAATAGTGACACCTATGCAAAGGAAGTAGACACATCGCCTGCTGCAGATCAGCAAGTACACAGAATTGACGAGCTCAATGACAACGTGCAAAAGCCGTATGAAGCCCCATCTGGAGACTTCAGTAGGACAGGTGCAACGTCGGCAGAATACGCAACCATGAGCAAGAGTGGTCAGCCATATGCACCAAAGGAAGAAGGAGAAAAACAGCGATATGGAGGGACAAAGAGCTGGGCAGATGACAAGGGCCCCCAGACTAGTAAACCTGGAGAGGGGCCAGCTGGGAGTGACGCTGGAGGAAGAAAAGCATAGTGCTAAGATTTAACTAGATGGCTTTATGCTAGAATAACGTTTCTTTGGGTGGCTTTATAGCAATGTTCTGACTTTTTTGTTGTTTCATCCTATAATCAGGTACTGTCAGTGGTGAGGACATAAGACTGGTTCCCCTTGAGGCTGGCGAGATAATCAGATGATAATCAAACTCACCACCAAACTTGTCATGTGCACGACATCGGTTTTGGGAATTGGACGATCCCAGACTGGGGTCAGGCTCATGGTGGCACAGCCGGGTGTTCTTACTATGAGCTCAATTTGTAGCAGGACTCCAATGACGGGTCCAAGTATACTTGGAACACGATTCAAGATCTTAGGGCTGGAGTAGTAGGACTGGAGTAGTAAGGCGGTTGTATGGCACTCACTGTTGAATACCAAGCTTTGAAAGATAAGATAGCGCGATAAACACCCGACAACTCTGAAGATCCACAAATGCTACAATCACCTTCTTGTTGAAATCCAGATAATCAGAATGGGACGTAAACAGAACCGCACTGAATCCCCTCCTCCTGCTCCAGAACCAGAAGCAGCAGTCGTAAAGCCTGCTCCTCGGCCACCCGTCCAAGTTCTCTACTGTGCTGGTGCGTTGTCATCCATTATCTAGAATCACCAAAACTTATCGATGAATATTAGTGTGCACATTTCCTATCGAATATTGCGAGTTTGGAAGTAGCATAACCCGATGCAAAGAGTGGCTCAAGGAAGTCAATCCAGAGCTCTTTGATGGGCTCTACTCCGACGGTGAGTACAAGAAGGTCCACCTTCGCCGCTGAACTAACATAACTTATGTATTAACAGAGGCGCTACAAGCTAAAATTGGGACTCTAAGTCTTGAAGCACAGGCAAAACTTGAGCAAGATACAGCCAAAAAGGAAGCCAAGGCAGAAGCCAAAGCCGACGCAGCACTCAAGAAGAAACTTGCATCACAAGTCATGATCAAGCGCATTGAACGTACAAAGCGGAAACACGTCACCTCTATTCAGGGCCTGGAAGCCTTTGGCATAGATCTCAAAAAGGCCGCGAAGCAGCTTGCGTCAAAATTTGCTACAGGGGCTTCAGTAACCAAAACACCGACAGGTGCAGAGGAAATTGTTGTGCAGGGTGATGTCGCTGAAGATGTCAGGGAATTGCTTGAAGAGGGTGTTGGGGTATTGAAGGGCGTCCCACCAGACAACATTGAGATCACGGAGGAGAAGAAGAAGAAGGGCGGCGACTAAAACTATGGTGTCTCGCTCTCACAAACTTTGACATATATGTGTATATTAGCCTGACACAAGACTCGGATTTAGTTTCAAAAGCCATGAATAAGCTTCTGGCGATTCCAGAAGATCAGTCATCTACTCTAGTAGATATGGCCTGCTTACAAACAAAACGATCAGACATTAGAAGAGTCTACATCCGGTCCAACGAGGAAGAAATTTCCTGCAACGGGATTACCCAAGGCCGTTTTGGCAGCGAAATCGGTAATATTAAAGTGTTGCCTGAAACTGGTACCCGGCGGAATTGTACCGTTGAAATAGGCTAATCCTGTCTCTTCAAAGTTATCCGGCTGAACGTAAGCAAGAATAACATATCTAGTCACCCCGAAATTCCGTGAGTCCTGGTTCCCTCGAGTACCTAATTAATAGAGCCGCTTACCGATGAGGATCGGATCCAGCTGGTGGGGAAGGATGAAAGAACTCGACCAAGGCAGAGCTCACGTTCGTCAACTGGACATTTTCGACTCCTTTGAGGTCCTCTGAATGGTCCACCACAAAGCCCTGACCCATAAAGTGTAGAAATTGGGCAATGCTTGGATTTTGTGGGGTAAGGGCATCTGGGTCAACAATGGTAATCACCCAAGTAGACTTTGAAGATGCCAGATTCTTGTCGCGAGAGAAAAGGGACCATTGCGGTGGCTGGTCAGTTTCTGGATGTGCAGGCTTAATCTCTTCGACCTTTGTAAGTATGACAGACTGAAAAAACTCACGTTCCGTTGTAAGCAATATACCTGGTGCAACCTTGACGTCTGCGTCCGTTACAGGATCCGTGAATAGCGTATCAATGCCAATTCTAGGATTGAAGCTGGGAAGTACATCAGGTACGATATGGGCTTTCTCGAAGGCGGCAGTAACATTCTTCAAACAGGTCGGAGAACGAGGTTGAAGGTGGGACAACACGTGTGCCTCACTTAGAGCGCCCAAAATCAAGACTGTGGATGTCAAAAGAAACATGACTGAGATATTATTTCCACAGCGTGTAATCTTATATCCCTGACGCTTGAGAAGATGAGAACGGCGTTCCCAACCATCGTCGCTACCAACGACCTTTGCCTGGGATTTCCAGTACTTTTTCCTACGCAAAAGGTGCTGCATGCGAAGAAGGAAGCCAATCACCTTTGTTTTATTTCCTTCCTTCGGAAATTGAATTTTCAGAAATGACCAAAAAGAAGCGGACAAATTTCTCCTATGAATGGCCATTTTAGGAAGATGACATTTGTTCAAATTCTGAATATTGGCCAAAGACTTGTGACAAGAATGGTCGAAAAGGGACTAGGGAAGATACAGAAGAGAGAAGTAGGATCGAGTGCCCTTCGGGAGCTCCGCTTTGACGATGACGATATGGCGTCGTGTTTCCAGTCAATTTCCAGTGCGGATCCTGGACAATAACAGTCACTATGTTCACGAGCATTGCGGCTTCTTTGATTTTAATTCTTGGCGGTGAAGAGGCACAGTGATGGCTACTCCCAGGTGCTGGGTGCCGAAGAGAATTCCTAGATTTCTCAGGCTTCAGTCCTTCCCTGAAATATTTGACCTTATTAGGTTGCCTCCAGAAATAGCTGTCTATGAGTCCCAGAACTTTATCCATTGGATCTACTGTCTAGTTTGTTCACCGTCTCAAATGTGATTGTAGGGTTCCGGTACATCTCAAGCTTTTATTGACACTTCATCTATGTCCAATGAGAACTCAGGCTCTTTTTCAACGATTCCAACAGACGTCTATGCCATCGTTTCAACAACATTTGCCAATAGTCTCGATTTGGGGTTGGGTTCAGAGTCAAGGAACGAGTCAACAGGAAGGCCGCTCCAAAGTAGTCTATAGACTCTCGACACCAATTTGAGAAGATGCAAAGTGTAACTCCTCAACTTTCATTTTTTACAAACTGATTATTGTCGTTGATTAGTGTATACGCAACTGGTCAGGTCTTTTTCTACTTCCTGCCCGAGTGTTTCTTCATGAGCACTTCTACCTCTTGACACTCTTGTTTTCCTCTCACGCATATTACAGTTGCATCATCCACATCACCATCCATATCCGGGACAAGACATTTTATGTCTTCTGCGTTGGGACACGAGCATTCTGCCGGGTGTCCCACACAATCCAGAGTCAGGGGACAGAGGTAACGTGCACATGAGACTAGCCAAATGAAGTCAGTGAGGGCGAGATCAAAGGCCAGATGCATACCACTTTCAGCGTAAGCAGAAAATTGAGAACTGCTGGATCTGTGTTGCTGTTGATGCTGCTGATGCTGCTGGCCACCATTGAACATGTTGAAAAAGCCCTCAAATTGGGCCAAAGCGATGTGGATTTGGAGGAAGCAGATGAGCGCTAGCAAGAGGGTGAAGCATGAAAACCGCGTATTTGATCCTGACATGGCCACCTTGAGTTGCAGAAATTTCTGACTCTGGAGTTGAAGATACGGAAAAATCCATATTCACGCCTTGGTATTCGTGCACGTCGCTCGATCAGAATAGAGCACGTGACTTTACCATCTAGATCAAACAACACAAACAAAGTAAACCCGTCCCGTAATGTCAATACCTCGACCCGCTGTGCGTTTACAGCCTTTGAAGATGAATAGATGGCTTGCTAACTCTATATTTCTCAGGCAAAATTACCTCCCGGCGCAAATCGTATCTTGTTTGTCAAGAATCTAAGCTACAGCATCACTGGGGAGGACTTGTATGATTTGTTCGGCCGTTACGGGAGCATCCGACAAATTCGTATTGGAAATGAACAAAAGACGAAGGGAACAGCGTTTGTTGTTTACGAAGATGTCATGGAAGTGAGTCAAGCAAGTCCAATTCATCACATTTCACTGTACCTATTTGCATCTCTCAGGCCAAGAACGCTCTTGACCATTTGAACGGCTTCCATTTGCAAGAACGTTACATTGTAGTGCTATACCACATGCCCGCTAAACAAGATGCGGCTGCAGCAAAGGCTGATCTGGCCAGAAGAGAGGAAGAGCTCGCTCAACTAAAGAAGAAACATAATATTGGAGATGATTGATTTCATGGAATGTTTCTCGTAATGATGTTACTCTTCCCTATCTGACATGCTCTGTAGTTTCCCTGCACTCTGTTGTCGTTTACACGTGCGTTGAGCAGGCCAATCTTGTACTTTGTAATCGGACGGTGGTTGTCCTTGATGTATCCCATCCATTCATGCCGAGGAATGTCGTGCTATCATACGCTCGCAATCAGGACACATCCTATCGATATGTGGCGAGTATTGTTGGGGATATTGGTGGCTCAATTATGAGTTAGTATGTGTAGTAAATACATGAGCATCAAAGGCTCACTATTGCCAGCATGTTTGCTTGCACTTGGGTGGTTGGCAGTCTAACGGATGTGCAGGGCTGAATTTGCAGTTGACCGAGTTGCACAAAATCTTGATGAACGTCAGGGATACACCTTGTGATACAGGAAAGAGCTCACTTCTTCATCTTGCTATTTAGAAATACAACCATAATTAGCTGGTGTTTACGACAATCCAAGGATTACCACAAACCAAATTTTGTGCGTGACCACATCTTTGAAAAATGCATTAGCACGGCCGGGTAGAAATGGCAGTCATGAATCACACCTTGTATAGACATTGCGTACCCTGTCACAGCCCAGGACTACTAGTATTCAAGTTCGATGGCCCAGCAGGTAGGCTGACTTACCTTCTCCAATGACACATCTTTTGACGCTGTAGTCAAAAGCGTCTTGGCCTCTTTTATATCTCTGTTCTAGGCTTCTGGCCAATTCTTCGGCTCCAAGACACTTTCCTGAAGAATTGCAATTGCCCAGTGACAGCCTGACATCATTTGTACAGTCCCTTGATAACCTTGTACCGATTTCTATTCCCGGAGAAAGGAGTTTGCCAATCGGATCGAGTGGCCTTGTCCCCTGATTTATTCGTATGTTCATACAAGCAACTGATCGGATAAGGAGATCGTTGGATCTATCCAGTAGGAAATCCAATGTTTGTCTGACGTGTGAGAATACCAAGCGTCAAACAGAGCTCTTCTCTCAACATAGTATAGGATTGAAGATGTAGAACGACTTCTGGAAGTGTATTAATAAATACCCACGAGGACATGAACAATTGACTTATTGAATTCAGCTGGCCTGCCATGCACATGATCTGAAACCCCTACTTTTAATTATTGGTTGAAAAGTGGTATATCTATGCAACTCATGTTTCTACTTCGAGACTATGTCAGAAGACAGCCTATGACTTTGTGAGTCAATCCCTTTATAGACATTCATTACTATCATCAACCCTTCTGTAGTAGTCTTTTGATTTATTCTTTATTCTAGCATTGCGTCATTTTCTGATGACCTAGAAAAACTACAAATTGACAACGATCGCCATGTGATACCTTCTTCTCCGTTGAAGGGGTATGTATTCTCATGAGAAAATGGTCATGTACAGCAAATCACTTGTCTAGAAATATCCTCGTAAGTAGTCTCAGGAGCTGAATCTAGGTATGCCATCTCGGGCTAACGCAAATCATGTACATAAACTAATGGCATTGTCCGAGATCAAGCCACGCGCTCCACAATGTGCCGTATGCGGCTAGGGCATTGTATACTTTATAGAAATTCAATGATAGAAACTCTCTCAGCTTTCACGCGTTCGCCTCGTGGTGTACTGTGGTTTATTCTGGCAGGTACTGAAGTCACATGATCTATCACAGGTTCATCACCAGGTCTGCACAATATCCCAGTGTTCGCTTACCACATTTATCGTAGGGCTTTCTATGGAAATTTCTTCTTGGATTAGATTTGAACAAATTTGGTGCTGCCTTGCGAAACTTCTGACGTATACCCACCCAAGGATTTGTAATCACTACGGTCTTCAATGAGCCACAGGGGGACAAGAATGTGGTGGCTGAGCCGTTGATGGAAGTTGATTCTCTTATCCAACATCGATACGATGTCATCTGAACGGTAAGGGATACTTTATTCTAGCACAACATCAAAGACGTAGTGGTGGTTTGAGCTCACTCAGTTATCCATTTGCTCAAAGATGGCGACGGGTGACACTTACTTCCACTTGATTACCCATCAACGCTCAATTGCCGATGGCCATATTGAGGACGGGCCAGGGATCTTGTAACAAAAGAAAGACGGATCGCAAAACCTAAAGAATGGAAACTCGTCGGTGAATTTGAAATGTTCCTGGCCCAAGTAGGCATCGGCAAGGGAAGCTAGGACTCGTTTACACGAGCAATCAATAGACTATACATTACAAATAACACAGCAAATACGACCGCATCGGCAACTGCATAATGAGATATCTATCATCGAAAGTAGGCGGACGGAACATTTAAATCAACTCCGCAGCATTGACAGGCATTTCATCCTGGTGCAGAGAATCAATACAGAGATTTGATATCGAAAGAACGACATACGATCTGAGTGCTATAGAATTGTTCTATGATGCGGTATGCCATTTCAGAATGATGGTCAACGGAGACGTTCAATTTTACGCACCAATATCACGCAGGATACGAACGTCATCAACAGTTACAAACTGGATATGAACTCAGTCAGAAGTCAACAGCATTAGATGAATCCAGATGACTTGCATTGATCGCCACACCCTTACGACCGAAACGTCCTGATCGACCAATTCTATGGATATAGTTTTCACGATTCCTGGACGCAAGTCATCTGAGTGAGTGCTTCCGGCCAGTGGAAGATGTAACGCACGCAGGTAAATCATAATTAATGACTAGGGAGACCTGTTGAACATCAATACCTCGTGCCCAGACATCAGTGGTAATTAAAACACGTCTGATTGTATTGTTAGTTAATGGTATAGACTCAATAACTTGTCTGCGACGTACGATGTGCCGTTACGGAATTCGGCCATAATAGCATCACGTTCCTTTTGAACCATGTCTCCGTGCATTGAGGAAACGGTGAAGTTTGAAGCACGCATCTTCTCCGTGAGCCAATCCACCTAATAGAAGATTTCAGGTTCAGGAGATACAACAAGAATGGAAGATCAACACACTTTACGGCGAGTATTGCAAAAGATGACAGCTTGAGTGATAGTGAGGGTATCGTACAGATCACAAAGAGTGTCAAATTTCCAGTCTTCCTTTTCTACAGCAACAAAGAACTGTTTGATCCCTTCGAGTGTCAACTCGTCACGCTTGACAAGGATCCGGATGGGGTCCGTCATGAATTTTGTTGTCATTTCTAGTACGTCGTAAGGTAGTGTTGCACTGAGGAGGACAACCTGCGTTGCAGGGGGAAGATATCGATATACGTCGTATATTTGATCTTTGAAACCTTTGTTGAGTAGCTCGTCGGCCTCATCAAGCACGAGCATTTTTATGTTTCGTGTTCGCAGACTTCGTCGTCTGATCATGTCGAATACACGCCCAGGTGTTCCAGAAACAACATGCTGACCATACTCGAGTTTTCTGATGTCTTCGCCGATCGAAGTTCCACCAATGCATGCATGACACTGCACGTTCATGTAGTCACCCAATGCCAACACGACAGACTGAATTTGGGTAGCGAGCTCGCGAGTCGGCGAGAGAACAAGGGCTTGAGTTTCGCGCACGGCAAAGTCGATAGATTGGAGGATGGAGATAGAGAAGGTCGCAGTTTTACCGGTACCAGATTGGGCTTGGGCAATAACATCACGACCTTGGGTGATGGGAAGAATAGCTCGCTGTTGAATAGCAGAGGGCTTTTCAAAATCTAACGCAGAAACCTATGAAAAATTGTATTGCTTAGTCTCCAGTGACTCACTGTACGCGTATATGCCACGCAGAAGGTCCTCCTTTAGGCCTAGGTCATCAAAAGTAGAGATCACAGAGACGGCCTCAGAGGACTCAAAAACAAGTTTCTATTTTATGACACTAAGCATTAGATAGTTGTGAGGAGCGCACAGGACATACATCGTCGCCAGGGTTAATTCCCGACATTTTAGAATGGTTGTTGAAGAAGTGTCGGAGTTCGAAATAAATGTGGCAGTGGGGTCGAGCAGTTTGAAATATCTTCGACCATGGACTCTGTCATCGAACTGCAGCGTCAGACACACGAAGAAATAGAACGTTTTGAAGGCGCTCTTTATGACCTCCTTTCAAGGCCAACAACGGCACACGAGCGCAAGCTTCAGAACGAGCACAAAGCTTCCCAGGTCCTCGACCGGATCACAACACGAACAACTGCTCTCAATAACCTCTATGTCGATGGAGACTCGAGAAAGGAAGAAATAAACAGACTGACTGCTTCAAGACCCGATGATCTCTCAGAATTTTATTCGCGGTTGGTGAAAATCCAGGAGCACCACAACAAGTATCCTGACTCTGCGCCAGGAATTGACCTGGAGCTTGCGTCATTTCTGGAGGAGCCTGGCCAAGAAGAAGAAGACTTAGATGTTGAGGATGATCGTACGTTTCCTCCGTCCACTTTAGCGTCATCTACTGAGAAGAAGTCTCAGCAATTTCCCTCATGTTCTCGGGAGAGGAAGCACATGGCAAATATTGTGATTTGTATGCTAATCACGTTGCATATACGAACCTAAAAGGTATTGGCAAGCGGCCAGGCTACCTCCAGTATCTGGATCTTCTGCTAGAGTCACCATCCAATGAGGGACTTTCTAAGGAGACGCGATTGTCTAAGGAATACGAGTCGTGAGTCACACTTTGTCTAATCATCATTCTAACCAGTTCTGATACGAGTTTGGACGTCCTCTAAGGTACATCAGGGATCTCTACAACTACCTCCTCTCATTTTTAAAGAGGACACAACCCTTGATTGATATTGAATCTCAACAAAACGAGGCTGCTTCGTTTTTTGACAAGAAGTGGGAGGCAAAAGAGTTACAAGAATGGGATATAGAAAAACGACCCGAAACCAATGGAGCGTCGATGGGCATATGGTGTGCGGCATGTAAGGAAATTCTATCAAATTAATCTCGTGGAACTGACTCGGTGCTAGGCCAAAAAAATTATACCAAACAGACAGTCTATGATGCACACCTTTCCTCCAAAAAACATACCAAGGCTATGAATAAACAGGCTGCATCAGGGGAACCATCTAAAAACCCCAATGGCTCACTTGTTCCTCCAGCTTCTGGTGCACAATCCAATTATCAACCAACTACCAAGCTACGGATAAGAAATGCTGCATACTACACATATATGGCCATGACTTTATTGGTGTTATTGGCACCTGTTATCAATGAAACCAAGTCCAACGTCGAGCGAAGATTCTCCCTTACTGCTCGAGAGCGTGAGCAAGAACTTCTCGAACAGTCAGTGTCTGCTCCACCTGCTGCTGCTGCGAAAGATGGTGCTGCAGAAGAAGAAGACGAAGACGCAGAAGAAGAAGAGAGAATTTACAATCCCCTAAAGCTTCCGTTGGGTTGGGATGGAAAACCTATTCCTTATTGGTTGTATAAGCTTCATGGTCTTGGAGTGGAGTACAAATGCGAGATTTGTTCAGACTATCTGTATATGGGCAGGTAAGTGCTCTTCGCTTGCGTCTCATCTATCTTCTGATATATTTTCTTCAGGAAAAACTTCGATCGTCACTTCCAGGTTCGTCCTGACATCGGACAATTGATACTATCTACTGATTTGAGTCACAGGAATCTCGACATGCGTTTGGAATGCGAGCCCTTGGGTTACCTAACACGAAACACTTCCACGAAATTACCCGCATCGAGGATGCCCTCGCCCGTAAGCTCTACTGTTTCTAGCAGTGGCAAGTCTTCGTCTGATTCAGAATTCAGTTGCCGAAAAGCTCAAACAAGAAGGTCGACATGAAATTTTCGAGCAAGAGACAATGGAGGAACTCGAAGATGACGAGGGTAATGTGTATAATCGCAAAACTTATGAGGACCTCAAGAAACAAGGTCTAATCTAACACTGTATTAATATACCGATGTTCTACTTGCTATGGCAATACTACTAATTGTTCCTTTTATGGTGTTGGATCCTCTGCTGGACGCGCTGGTGGCTGGCGAAGACGCTGTGTACCAATCTGGACTGGTATTAAGGGCGTTTGCAGCGCCAGCGCGGAGGTGAACAGTTCTTCGTCGGAGGTAGTGGGCGATGCTGCCAGGGGGGAACTAGGCAATGACTCGAAAGGATTTCCCTTGTGGTGTAGACCAATCTGCTGGATTTCCTCTATGGAAACCAATCCACCAGGTCCATCTACATTTAGTCTCAATATGAGATCATTCAAGAGGAGCTACAGAGGGGAGCTTTACCCGGTGTATCCCACCATGCTTTCTCATTTGTGCTTGGAGCCGGCACTAACAGAAGACCTAAGCAGATGCACTCAGAAGCTTATAGAAAGACCCACATTCACCAACAGTATCGGGTAAAGCGACACTAGCCAGTTTCTCGTCTATATTGTCGTGCGCCTGCGTGCCGACAATATTTTCAAGTAGAAGTTGGGATAAAGCAGCCTTTTTCACAGTATCAACAACTCGAATGTCAGCACTAAAGAAGGCAAAGACTGCATAAATGTAAGAGCTAGGTAAGCTTGCTTAAGGGTCAAACTGACCTGGTTTGTGGTCGGACCCTTTCAGCTCTGCTCTAGAGTACATAGTGAGTTCAAGTGCTGAACCGCGGTATAAGATCCGGTCTTATCCACAGGAATGAGCAAGCCATCATATTGTCTCCTGGAATAAAGGCATAAGTACTCACCTGTCCACGCAGGGATCCGCATCTTTTCGCTCGTATCATAATCATCTGTCCCTACGTTGTAACGGTAAGTCGGTCGGAACAGAAGGGGACCTTCCTTGTAGTCCATAAATGCCAGGTCAGCGTCCATGACATAACGAAGCTATCCAATAGGGAAAAAGAAGTTTGAGTGGCCACTATTGTCTGAAGGGTTGGTCGCACCTGATCTGCCGCAATTAAAGGGTCGAAGTCGTTGGTTTCCGCATACGCTCGTACGGCAGCATTATCCAGATCAATACGATAATTGGTATCAGCAAGCCATATAACGTTTCTACGATGGATAATGGAGCAATGGAAACAGATCTCGAAGAAGGGAGACGTACTCATGACTAGCTATTGTCTTCCCCTTCTGGAAGTGAAGACCATTTACAATGGTTCGAAAATCGGCATTTCGCTCTTCAGTGTTGGAGTGTCCAGCCGCGAGATGCGCTGTGAGAAAGCAGAAGCTGGTGTCATGATAATCTAACCGGATCCCAACAGCGCCCTTGTTTCCAGACATTCCTCGGAGACCAGTCTAGCCAGCGAACAATTTAAAAGTGCTCTGTATATGTCAATATCCGCACCTTGCGAGAAGTGCCTTCTACATTCCGGATGACCGAAGTCAATTCCTCTTTTACGATTACGAACAGTGCGGTGCCGACCAGCTAGAGGCATTTACTTGAGCTGCCACGAAAAAATTATCAGGAGACACACATGCCTGTTCACTTCGTAGCATAATGTAACGTGATTTTCTAGAGGATTTCCTTTCAATGTTATCCATGACTTTCTTCTCCCAAAGTCGCCTAGAGTACAATTCATGCTATAGAAAGAAGCCAAAAAAATAGAGCTTACCGCTTCTCTGGATCAGTCTGTACAATCTGCTGAGCAGTCAAGGGCACAATTTCTTGAAACCCAAGAACAATCATGTCCGGCCTAGAAGACATGAGCACTGACACAGGAAATCCCATGGATTACATACTCTTGTGTCCCTTCTCCAGGGAACAGCCAAGGAATCAAGGACTCTGCAGTCATCTATCAGAATGTGAGATCAAACAACATGGTGCTGCCTGGCGGGCTTACTCTTCCATTAAGGTTCCAAGTGCCTACCATCATGCTAGCTTTCTTCACGGTGGAATATTCAGGCCACCTGTGAGTAAATATTAGATAGATGATTTTGCAAACCCGACCAAACGTACCGTCGATCAAGAGCTTTGCGGACGGTGTCGTGTATAGGATCGAAAATGGTGACGTGTTTTTGGTCACTAAGATTACCCTTGAATAAAATATTTTTAGCTGCATAATGCAATCCAGTTTTATTGATCTCACTAGAAACATGTCGATAGCGATTTGTTTTCCCCTATCCTGAAAATTATTGATGTATGCACGAGACACACTCTTGGTCGCGTCGGACAATAAACCTGATTATATGATTGATGCAGGTGCGGGACAAGCAAAATAATGCTCACCAGCCAGTGTTTGTTTTCCGCTTCGAGTAAAACTAGTGTTCAGGGCACCAGTACCTGCATATATTCTGGACAAGGCGTCTCCATTCTCAGCCCACAGCTCGCGATGGTTTGTCCATAGTTGCATCGAGGCCAGCCATTCCCGACGAATTAGCCCCAGATACTGTTCGAGTGTAGTCTTCGATAGAACATCTTCAACGAAATTAGTCCTATCCAGACTAATTATGGCTAGGCATCAGAAAACTTTGTCCATGCACGAGGACCGCCGTACCTACCAATCTAGACAGTTTGTCCGGAAGACGCCCTTCTGCTCTCTGACGATCTCATCTGTTGAGGCGTCACACATGGTGAAACCGAATTTATCAATGCTATCATTGATACTTTCCATTCTCCTATGGAAGGCTAGTGAACATAGGCTTTCCCGAATTCTACCTCGGCCCTTCTACTTACGGTAGATTCCGTATTACGCTTTCGTGTCCACCGATGCGAACAGCATGATGAAAGTCGAAATTTGTGAGACTCAGATTGTCTCCCAAGGCACTTCTAGCCATCGACAGATGCTTCGCGTAAGAGTTCCCCAAGAGCGTTTCATTTTCCTTTGTCCCCAGAAGGTTTATTGCATGTATAGATCCATAATCCTCCATCATTTGAACAAAATGCCGTTCGAAAGCAGGTTGAGATGCGTGGGGCCTGGTCATCTGAATGCGCTGTCCGAATGTCTGTATTCCTTGTTGTTCCCAGAATACTGAAGGGAGTTCCCTTGTTTAAGGTAAATGTATTTGATAGCTGAGATACATACACGGAACGCTTCCTCTGACCTGAACGTAGCTCACGCAGTGTTGGTCCGTGGTGAAAATCGTCTCTGTCTGCCAATGTCTCAGGTATCTGCCTCAGGAGCTGAGAGAAATACCTACCTCAACAAAATTCGCACAATTACCGTCATCATCAACGCCACGAGTGTTGAATCGTGTCCCAGCACGCTTCCAGCTAAGTCGAGAAATAAGTGCAAGTGTTGCTATTGTGGGAGCACCTTCTGTCGGCGGAGAACGAAGCGGCACTTGGAACACGCCGATATAACCTTGAATGGCAAGGATCTAGAGATGATGATAAATTTCTATAAAAGACATATATATAATCAATCTCATCGCACGAGAAATTGACATCGATCCATTTCTTCGCGTTCATGGAGATTGAGCCTCTCCCGAAAATCCAATAGACCGCGGAGAATATATTCGTTCCAAACAAAACGCTCATCAAATGTGTCAATGTCTCTTGATGAAACGGCATTCCGTGCCAACCGCACAGAAAGCCTGGAAGATAGGTCCCATGTTGAGTTTATTGCATAATAGAAAGTTCCGGACGACAGGATCTTGCTGAGTGCTAAACAAGGATGCTCGAATACAGGAATGTTACTTGTATGAGTTTCCCTGAACACCGAGTCGACGACTTCCGGTCCGAATTGAGGCTCGCCAAGCAGAGGGTCGTCCCATGCTGAAGAAGTCAAGCTATAGAAGCAGACTTCATGTATTCTTGCTACCGATTCGGGATTGTGTGCAGAGGGTCTTGTATTCCCAATATCTGTGGCGCTAGTCACAACAGCGAGAAAGATGTCTATGGACAATTTATATTTGTAGCAATTCAAGTTCGCAGTTACACACCATTCTCAACGTTGATCAGACCAAGACATCCTTTGATAGTCCTATTTGAGAGCTTCACAAGACTGCTGTGATCAATTTTCCTTGTCGAAAGAAGGACAACAATAGCTTGGGATTCGTCCTGTCCAACACGAAACCGAAGTGCTCGGCGAGGACGACCTAGAAGATCATCTTTTTCGTCAGTTATGAGATATAGAGTTCGAGGGTTGGTGCCAAGGTATAGTTGCATTACTGCAGGTAGTGGTTGCGATAAAAATGTTTCAAGCGCGTTCCAAGCACTAATCTCTTGGATGCATTTGTTTGTTCCTGACAACGCTTATCTATCTAGAATAATATATTTATAAGGTCAGACCAGTAACAATGTGAGCAATTCTCGAGCCGAATGGGTGCTTTCTCCTGGATCTAACTCAAAACTATTGCATCCAACGGTTTCAAGGAATTCTATGCGTTCCTTTTCGCGTCTGCAAAGGAGAGAGTTGGAAGTACCCATACAATAATGAGCAGAACATAACGTAATATTACGGTTCGCTTTGATAGACCGGACAGACTCTCTGAGCGCGTGTCCATTGTTAGAGGGATCTGGGATGTAGATCATTTCATTTCCGCCATCGGTATGCATGCTGCTGTGAGAAATAGTGGACAGGAAAGGAAAGAGCGATGGAAGCGTCTTCGCAGAAGTAGCGTAATCAATCACACGAACACGCTGAGACGAGGATAAGGAAGGAGCTAAGAAAGACAGGATATGATGCTGGAGTTCAAGAGGAAGGGACTTGAACTGGGAAGATGAACAGGCAGCCATCCGATCATTCTGGTGAGGTTGTGGTAGTGTTTTCCTGTTTACCGATTCTTGTCTGCATCGACTCACGAAGAGTAGCAACCTAGCGTAGTATAGAAGAATAACTGCCTGCTTGTGTACCTTCCGCTCGAGGTGACTATTACGAAGTAAATCTTTCTTGAGCAAAGTTTCATAGCCTCTCCATGTATGAACATCGTTCCTTGTGGAGGCAACACTCTGGCTGCCTGACCCCTCCTCATCAGAGAAAGCCTCTGGACTTGTCTCTTTACCTTGTAGTTGATTGTCATGAAGTTCAACACTCTTAAGAGTATAATTTGAGTTATGGATGCCGGATATTATAGGTTTGATGCCCCGGAAACCCAAGGAGTTGCCATTGCATTTCAGTACGTGCAACCTACACCGAGAGGACGAGAGGTAAGCTACGATGACCTTGCTTGACGAGGACGTTAGCCCTACAGAGGAGAGATGTAGTTCGCGGAGGTGGATCGCATTCAATGAAGGCAAAAATTGGGCGAAAAAGTTATCGCAAAGGTATTTGTTTGCGGACAACGAAAGGATCTCCAAATGCGAGGAATTAATGGCTTCGACGAAGACCGAGGTGACCTCCGGTATGCCTCTGAGAGAATTCTAAGCACAAATTTGTCAGTGAAATGCAGAAAAAAAGGTTAAAGTCGTAATCTCACATGCTGAAGAAATAACTTTCGAACGTGTTGGTTGCCTTTCAAGTATTCTGATATGATAAGAAGGCCATCGTCTCCAATATTATTTGCATTCAGGTGAATCTCCTGAATATTGTATTCACTGCCTTCTTCTGAGCACAAGAAGTTGAAGAGTCGCCGACAACCTTTATCTCCAAGTTCATTGTGACCAAGAATCAGCATGTGGACGGATTTCCGGACACGGATCATAGAAATAACAGTCTCTGCGCCTGAAAAAATTTCCTGGAGTCGGCCAAGAGCACTGATATGTCAGTCAATAGAGCACTCAACCTTCGATTGAACAGAGCCCTGCGCCAAGCTGGTTTACTTGCTGGTCTTGACCCGCTATGGCGATGGCTCTAAGAGGAGATGACGGATGGTTCATCGCGACTCGTCGGGCTTAACTGGGAAGGGATCTCACTTGTCCTCCGTAGGACTAAGACTCACCTCATATACATCCAAACAACTCAGCTTCAGCAGGTTGACGTCACTGTAGTGTCGGGACATTCCTTGACATTGGAGAGAGCTTCGCTACGAGTCATTCTATCGGACACCTACAGGTCCCTCTCTCCGGTAGCACGCCTCGCCATCAGATCAGAATTCTAATTCAAATCTAACCTGTAGTACATCAGCAGGTACGATGCATGTGGCTGTTTACGCAACTTTGTGAGGTAAAATCTCTGTACTAACTCTCTAAATATATCCCAAGATCACTGTTCTTCTCAATCAGGTCTCGGGTAATAATCTGTCATCACGTAGTCACGTGAAACAAAATTGATACCAGCCTCGCTTCCAAGTGCCATGGCAGCTTTTGCAGGATCATGGGCATCTCTCCCAGTCTCGTTAACATCCTGGATGTAAGACGCAAAAAGTCTATTATCTATCACTATTCATACGATTTTTAGTCTAGATGTTGTCCAGTCAATGGGTTATGAGAAAATGACGCCTGTGCAGGCGTCTACAATACCTCTATTCATGAAAAACAAAGATGTTGTCGTAGAGGCTGTTACAGGATCTGGGAAAACTCTAGCCTTTATCATTCCAATACTAGAACGGCTTATCCGCAGGGGAACCCGTCTCCGAAAGAATGAGGTGGGAGCGCTCATCGTTAGCCCGACAAGGTAAGTTTAACTTTCTTCGGTCCGAACCATGAATTCTCATGGATTGCTAGGGAGTTGGCTTCTCAGATCCATGCTGTGTTTTCTTTATTCCTGAAGTCTCAGCCGAGCGAGAAGGACCTTGAGGACGAATCATTGCAGGAAGAATCCCAAGGGCAACTGGAATTTCCCCTGCCTTTACTTCTTGTTTCCTCAAATCAGTCTTCCCCCGCTCAAGACCTTGAACGGTTTCTGTCGTCTGGAGCCGATATTGTCGTTGGCACACCGGGTCGTATAGAGGAGTTTCTGCTTAGGGAGGGCAGAAACTCTGTCAGCGTCAAAGAACTCGAAGTTCTAGTGTTAGATGAGGCGGACCGGTATGTCTTCTCCATTTCTCATTCTAGGTATCAGTTATTGAAGCTTCTCTAGCCTTCTTGATCTGGGTTTTCAAGAGTCCTTGACACGCATTGTTACCTATTTACCCAAGCAACGGAGAACAGGTTTATTCAGCGCTACAATGACGGATGCGGATGCCATGACAGAACTAGTGCGGGTTGGCCTGCGTAACCCTGCCCGAGTGACAGTAAAGGTACAAGCAAAGAAAGCCCATGGAATGGCTATCATTGAAGAAAGGCGAATACCAGCCAAGTATACTCTCCAACATATCATTCCCCGTCTTCATAGCTCATTTAAGCTTAGCTTACAGAACTACTATATTTCCTGTCATGCTTCAGAGAAACTCGTTCAATTGTCCAGGATAATAGCCTCTGAAACCTCACAACAACAATCCTCGAATTTCATAATTTATTTTTCCACCTGTGCATGTGTCGATTATTTCTACAAGGTCGGTGTCCAACATGTGTGATTACAATCTCTTTCTCAGCAGGGAGTAGATTCTACCTAGTGTCTCTCCACCATCAATCACATTTTATTCACTCCATGGCCACCTGCCACCCTCCACACGGACCCGTACCCTCAATAATTTTGCGTCTGCAAGTTCTATGCCAACACATCCTTCCGTCCTCCTCACTACTGATGTCGCCGCCCGTGGACTCGATATTCCAAATGTTGATGTCGTTATTCAATTCGACCCCCCGTCTGATCCCAAGGCTTTCTCACACCGTTGTGGTAGAACAGCTCGAGCTGGGCGGAGTGGTCGTGCGTATGTTCTTCTTGTCGGGCGTGAAATCGAGTTTGTAGGTTCGTTGGCGCATGGTTATTCTGCACACCGAGCTCATCGAGTGTCGCATAGATTTCATGAGTATACGGAAGATTCCACTGAAGCCTCATGCATACATCCTCAGAGACTTATCTCTAACGAGTAATGATGACACGGAACGATCGTCCGACAACGAAATAGATGATTATCTTTCTAAAATTCGAACAAAGGTTTTGACAGACCGCGCACTTTATGACCAGGTGAACTTGGGATTTTCAAAGTGCCATGAGCTTTCCGTTTCTAGCTCAAAAATACCGATTTTCTCTAGGCAGCAAAAGCTTTCGTCTCCTTCGTTCGCGCGTATTCAAAGCATGAAGCATCTTACATCTTCCGCATTAAAGATCTCGATCTCGTTGGTACTGCCCAAAGCTTCAGCTTGCTTCGACTACCCAAGATGCCAGAGCTCCAAAAAATTAACAAGAACAACTGGTCAGACGCCACTGTAGACGTGAGTTTCTAACCCATCAAAGGACGTGTTCATCTTTATATAGCTCACCCTCCCTGTTTAGTGGGATAATTATGCATATGCCAATAAAGCCCAGGAAACGAAACGTCTAGCTACAAAAATGGTTGATCAGGAAACGCTCAATAAGGAACATGAGAAAGCCAGACAGGAAAGAGTGAATAAGAAAAAGGCCAACACCTCGTGGAGCGAACAGACGAACAGAAAGGAGGAACGAGACAAACGTCGGGAAAAGCGGGAAAAGAAGAAAAATTGGCTCAAGGAACAGCGGTCAATGGAAGCTGCAACGCCAGACAATACCTCTAACAAGCGGCTACATTCAGAACTCATAGATAGAAAGAGCGATGAGGACGACTGGGATGATCTTGCCAAGGAGGAAAGGATGGCAAAAAAACTGCGCAAAGGAGAAATATCACAGCAGGACTTTGATACTACCTTTGCAGATCTGTAAACTCTACTAGTTGGATTCTCATGCTTGACTAGAATTACATATATTGTCAAGAAAAGGTTACAATCAAGTGATACATCACAGTAAGTGAAAAATGTGAACAATAATCCAATGAATAGCGGTCAGAATGCAAACTTTGGGATTAGTCAAGGGCTAAGATTACGTTTTTTTACTGCTGCTGGTTAATTCGTCTAACTCGTAAAGCAGGGCGCATCTCAAAAACAGATTATATCAGATCAAATAGAACACAAAATAACGTAGCGAGCGACTCACCAATTCAACAAATACAGGTAAAAGTTGAGGAATATGGACCAATTCAGGAGGTTTTATCGAACTCTCCTTCTTCTTTCTATCAACCGCTTTGTTGACTTGCGGTGGCGAATGACGCTGCAACCGACTTCTTGGATGATTCGTCCGACTCGGTGAACCAGAGGGTGGTGGTGGTGGTAGAGGCTTGGACAACGATGATCTCACAAGAATCGGTGCGGCCGTTTGTGGTGTACTTGGTAAAGGGGGAACAGGAGGCACAGCATCGGCAGTTTGTTTCCGAGAACCGAGGGAAGTTAACGACTTCATACGTCTGAGCGACAACGATCGTCTGATAGTTGGCACTGGTATCGAAATGAAAGAAGTCGACGATGAAGATGCTGGCAGATTTTTCAACAGGGTTTGATGGGTGGCAGGTCTCTTCATCAGCGGAGGTGTCACTGTAGATACTGCTTTCATGCCGAGAGCCTGCGGTCGGACATGGACATGAGTCGCAGGGGCTGAGCGTGGTTCCTCCTCCCTGCTTCTTGAAATTATGCTGTCTTCCTCGCTCTCACTATCCTCACTGCTCGTGCCTTCCTCATCAGTGG
>Ga0153944_1000279_pt1 | contig 21866 bp, 20 predicted proteins | sample TSNJ028MetaG_FD_104703 | JGI IMG/M metagenome (GOLD analysis project Ga0153944, IMG submission 104703) | Attine ant fungus gardens microbial communities from New Jersey, USA - TSNJ028 MetaG | ecosystem: Host-associated > Fungi > Mycelium > Unclassified | place: USA: New Jersey, Wharton State... | reverse complement strand
GATTGCCTTTGCTGTCACATCTTCTGAAAAGCACAGGTTATCTGCATAATCAAAATCCGCACTGGTATGAATACAGCGTTTTATTACTAATTCCGTATCCGCAGGAAATGTCCTTCCTTTTAGTTCTTCGGTGATGATTTCAAAGCTTCTTTTTTCAATATCCATCGGTCTTACATTTTCCAGTTGTACTTTCATAATCATACAGGCTCGGAGACTCGTGACTTTAGTCATGAGAGGAGAGCCGTACTCCTTTCTGTTAATAAACTATTTGCCATTTCCAATAATCTTAGTTTGTTACAATTTGCGCTCGCATGAACTTTAGCCCCATCCAACGTCCTTAAATCGAAATATCCGCTTTTCCGTCTACCAAACACAAAACATTCCTGATCATCGTATAATACCTTATCAAATAATCGAAAACCATGTACAACGTATGGTGCTTTATTCTCTTTTCTAATACCACCTTTCCGTATATTTGCTTTGTGCAAACTACGGTTATTTTTACGTACAAACTTTTGAGTATACGGCATATTACTTCTTTTTGCTTCCAGATTTCCGGCAATGCAATAAGCGTCGGCAGCATGGGTTTTTTCTAAGCCGTGACTTATGCGTGTATTTTTCGTGATATATCCATACGTCAAAGATACCTCCGGATACATTTCTTTTAATCTATTGTAAAATTCCCATCTCATGATTCCCATAAAAGCAGCATCCTTGAATGATCGTCCACGTTTGACTTTAAGTTGAATTTCACTTTTGTGATATTTATTATGACAAGTTTCACAAAGTGTTATTAGATTGTCAGGTGTATCACCGCCCGTCTTACGACTTTCAATATGATGGACGTTGAGAATTTTGTCCTTGCTTTTGCCATGACAATGCTGGCACTTATGATCATCACGAAACAACACGTATTCTCTTACATTCCAAAAATCCAATTGCCCGCCCTGCTGATATTCTTCGCCTTGAATGTCGGGATTTTTGATTTTTTGAATATCGAAACCGGCAACCTCTGCAATGATTTTTGAAACCGGCAGTATTTTGTGAATACCTTCCACAATTTTTAGATGACTATTTATTTTATGCTGTATGCTTGGTGCAAGCCATCCCTTATTCTTGTTACGATTAAGAAACCGGGGTTTACGATAACGCAGTCTGTTTCTGCGGGTTCTGCGATATTGCCGCTTTTCAGATAATAATCCAACAATATCATTTCGTAACGCTATCTCTGATGTATATAATTCTTCTTTTTCCGTACCGGCAGACACACCGATGGTCTTACTTCCGGCATCGATGCCTAAAGTGATATCCTGTCTACTTTCTCCTGTGCTATAAAGTAATTGGATCGTAAAAGGTGTCCTGTTTACCACTCTTGCTTTACCATCACGGAGCAGTTTTCTTGCATTACTTGGTGTTATCGGCATTAATGACTGCTTTCTTTGGTTAATAACGTATACTCTCAAGTTACGTTCTCCTTTCAGAGTTAGTTCCTCATCGCCAATGTTGTAAAGGCTTATTATGTTTGCAACACCGTCCTTACTCAACAGGACTTTTAACCACAAACGACAGTTGCACAGAGCGTGAGAAGTACCCTATGGTGTCATGACCGAAACAACGTAGTTATTTAAAACTTAGGCTAATCAATGTCGAGCTTTTGCAAGCTCGTGACTTTAGTCATGAGTCATTGACGTTCTCCTGTTCTATATCAATTATTTCCATGCAGTTCCCTACTGAATGCCTTGTTCCAAAATCTGATAAATCGCCTGCATATCCAGGTGCTCTCTCATCCCATCCGCCAGAAGGTCATACTGGGTTTCTTTAAATGCCTGAAAATCAACACCGGTAATTTCTTCCGTATCAATTCCTTTTTGCTGACCAAGAGACCTGATGACCGCTTTCGCTACTTCTTCTTTATCAAACACACCATGGACATAGGTGCCATATGCATTGCCGGCATAAGCACCGTCATCGGCAGCATTGCTTTGCGGGGCGATGTTCTTGATTCTTGTCATCGGTGCCGCCCCTTCCTTTAAGGCAGTAACACCCATATGAATTTCATATCCTTCCAGTGCCACTCCCGATAAAGCTGCTAACGGACCGGTTACTTCATGAAAGCTCCCCGTAATCCGGGTTCTGGTCTTGGCCTCCTCAAACACAGTATCCATGGGAATCAGCCCCATGCCTTTGATTTCACCACCAGCTTCCACGCCATGGGGATCACTTAGCTGCTCCCCCAGCATCTGATAACCACCGCATACACCAAAGATGATCTTGCCGACTGCGGCCAGTTTTAGAACGGCTGCTTCCAGTCCATTCTGGCGCATCCAGAGCAAATCTTCCATGGTGTTCTTGGTTCCCGGAAGAATGATCATATCCGGATTCTTCAGCTCCTTTACATTATGAACATATCGAAGTGATACTCCCGGCATACTTTCAAATGGATTAAAATCAGTAAAATTAGAAATCCTTGGGATTCGGATTACCGCAATATCAATCAGCCCTACTTCCTGTTTGTGGTCAAACCTTTCGGTAAGGCTGTCTTCATCTTCCACTTCAATCTGAAGATATGGCGCAACACCAACTACCGGAATTCCACTCTTTTCTTCCAGCATAGCAAGCCCTGGGTCAAGAATGGTTTTATCTCCGCGAAACTTATTAATGATCAGCCCCTTTACCATATCCTTTTCATCATCATCCAACAGCATTACGGTTCCGATCAGCTGGGCAAAAACCCCGCCACGATCGATATCTCCCACTAACAGCACCGGGGCCTTGGCTCTTTTTGCCATGCCCATATTAACGATGTCTTCCTGCTTCATATTAATCTCAGCCGGGCTCCCTGCGCCCTCGATAACAATGATGTCATATTGGTCAGCTAACTTCTCATATGCTTCCATAACCTGCGGAAACAATTTATGCTTATAGGCAAAATACTCTCTGGCCGCCATATTGCCGATGACCTCACCGTTTACGATAACCTGAGAACCGGTATCATTGGTTGGCTTTAAAAGAATTGGATTCATCAAAACGGAAGGCTTTATCCCCGCCGCTTCCGCTTGCATCACCTGTGCCCGGCCCATCTCCAGTCCCTCTTCTGTTATGAAGGAATTCAGTGCCATATTCTGTGATTTGAAGGGAGCTACCCGATAGCCGTCCTGTTTGAAAATACGGCATAGACCTGCTGTCAGCAAGCTTTTCCCTGCATTTGACATGGTTCCCTGTATCATGATTGCTTTTGCCATTTCTTATTCCTCCTTGATGAAAATCTGTTGTAATACCCGGATCAGCGACTTGTTTTCCTCATGGGTTCTGACTGCAATACGATAAAAACCCTGCCTTAATCCCGGATAATTACTGCAGTTTCGAATTAAGATACCTCGTGTCAGACATTGTTCATATAAATCTGCCGGTCCTTCGAGGAAAATATAATTTGCCTGGGAATCATATATATGCAGAGGTAATTTTTTCAACGCCTGTTTCAAAAAGGTATTCTCTTTTTGGATTAACTGCCTGGCCTTTTCTACATATGCAGTTTCTTTTAAGGCCGCAACACCTGCTGCTTGTGCCGGAATGGATACATTCCAGGGTTGGGTCACCTGATTCATTCGTCCCAGAAAAGCTTGATCAGAACAAAGACCATATCCCAGACGGATTCCCGCCATGGCATATCGCTTGGTAAATGCTTTTAAAATGAAAAGTCTTTTATTTTCAGCCAATGCTCCTATCATGGTATATGCTTTCGGCTCTGGGATAAAATCCAGAAAACACTCATCAATTACCAAAAATACGCCACAGGTCTTGCATCGTTTTATGATTTTTTGTAAGAACTCCGGTTCAATTAAAAATCCTGTTGGGTTATTTGGTGTACATAAGAATAAAACATCATAATCTGGCGTTATGGCTTCCAATATCCCTATGTCAAGATTAAAGTCTGGTTCCATCTTATAATGGGATATCTCACACCCGGATGCCGTAAGGGCCTGTTCATATTCGGCAAATGTGGGGATTGGTATCAGTGCCCGCTTGGGCTTTAGTGCAAACACCAGTGAAAAGATCAGTTCTGCTGCGCCATTACCGCAGATGATCATATTCTCCAAAACTCCTTCGTATTTACTCAATGATTTTCGTAATTCACTATATAAGATATCTGGGTAATGGGCGATTTGCTTTAGGCTCTTAGTTGCCGCATCGATTACTGATGCGGGGGTTCCAAGGGGATTGATATTCGATGAGAAATCAATTGCATTGGGATGCCGATAGACATCGCCTCCATGTACCTGCTGTTTCATAGAACTCCTCTTTTCTGATGTAATGTAAATTATGATATCTGTTAAATATTAGTCGCTAAAGCAGATTATCGTAATCTGGATTCTTTTTGACTTTGGGGTAGGATAGTTCTCGCATTTGGATGGTGTGCTGGCTGCCAGGACGCCGCTGTGGGAGCCGATGTGCTTTACGCAAACCCGGGCAACGCACTTGTCGAACTAACGACTAACTCCGACTAAAGGGCTCAGGAAAGCCTTCGCCCTTAAGTCTGCGTAAGCCGTGGATTTCGCCAATTGCTAAGGGCGCCCTCTAACGTTTGCGTAAAGCACATCGGCTCCCACAGCGGCTGGTTATGGTAGTTTTTACCTTGTGTTGAGAAAGGATCTTGATCTGTTTTTGGTAAGGTTAAAGTAATGTAGTTATCAACTGCAGCAATATCCGTATACAACACAAAATTATTACAGCGCAAATTGCTGTTCCGTAGAGTAAATGGTTAGCACGGCATATATCTTCTGCTTCAATTGGGCGAATTGCATCGCCTATTGTTGGTTTTTGGTACAGCTTACCAAAGTAATATGCATTTCCGGCCAACTGTATATCAAGGGCTCCGGCCATTACCGCTTCCGTCTGGGCAGAGTTAGGACTGGCATGATTATAGCGGTCCCGGAGAAAAATTTTTTTTGCATTTGCGCCATTAAATTTCTGTATGTATGCCGCCAGAATCATGATCCATCCGGATATTCGGGCTGGAATGTAGTTGACAATGTCATCAAATACGGCGGCGCAGGTTCCAAGGTATCGATATTTGTCATTCTTGTATCCCACCATGGAATCCATGGTGTTAATGGATTTATAAAAGTAACCTAATACTGCTCCGCCAAACATCATATAAAAAAGCGGTGCAAGTACACCATCGGATGCGTTTTCTGCAATGGTCTCTACTGTTGCTTTGGTTACTCCTTCCGCTGATAAACTTTTCGTATCCCGACCTACGATCATGGAAACGGCATATCTGGCTTGGGCTATATCATTCTTTTTTAGTTCTTGGTATACCTTCATACTCTCTGCTTTTAGCGATTTTGTTGCCAATAACTGATAGCACATAAAGGTCTCTAATAAAAGTCCCAGCCAGAGCTGGTACCGATATGCCAAATATAAAATCAGCAATGGTATGAAAGTGCTGCAGCCGGTAATGATGATCACCAGAAAGAGGCCGGCAATACGTTCCCCGGCTTTTGTCTTCGGGAAAACTGTCCGGAGTACTTTTTCTATCAGTGCTATAGCATTACCAATGATACGTACCGGATGGTAAAGCCATCGGGGATCACCAATTAACAAGTCCATTAAAAAGCCCAATACCACAGCTATGCATGTCCACTTCATCATGTCTGTTCGTTCCCTTCTGCAGTGGTGATCATCGTAATCTTTGCAGTTACCGTTAATTCACGGCGGTTTTGCTGCCAGCGTTTTTCATCAATTTCTACTTCATATCCGCTGCCATTGTCCACATGCCAGGCATAAAAGTCCAACTGGTCATCAGCATAAGCCTCGAGAATGGACATGATCGTTCCTCCGTGAGCAATGACGGCAACCGATTTCCGTTCTTTTTTGATACAGTCGTGTACTATCTTGTGGAACCCTTTCAAGCATCGTTTACGAAATTCTTGCTGACTTTCCCCGCCGGGAAATGGCAGGGTTCCCCCGCTGTCTACCCACTTTTGATAATCTGAATTGTCGGTTAGATCTTGATAATTTTTATTTTCAAAATCACCAAAATTACATTCTGCCAATTCTTCGATAATTTGCTGTTTCTGTTCTTCATACATCAGATATGCACTCTGGATACAACGCTTTAAAGGGCTCACATAGACCCCTTGCACTTTTGGGTAATTCCTTCCTTTCAGGGCGGCAATTCCCTCTTCACACAATCCTTCATCCGTAATGCCGATATAGCGCCCTAATGAATTGCCATACGTTTTTCCGTGACGTATCAGATAGATTTTAAGCACCTTTGATCACCTGTCCGTTTCCGCATATGACCCGATATACTTCATCTGCATATGCCGCCAGCTTTGTACAGATTCTTCCGGTAGTTTCCCGGTATTCCCGGTCAAATGCTGCCACCGGAACGATACCTAGTCCCAGTTCATTAGTTACAATAATACAGTCCGGGTTTTTCTCAATCAGCTCTTCGGCAATTGTGTCTGTTGTTTTTCCTTCCTGCAGCAGTCTTTTTACGTATTCATGAAAATGAAAAATCCCCCCGCAGGTAAATAGCTCTTCTTTCTCACAGATACATCCATCAATCCAGCCATCTTCCCGGCCAAAGTGTTCTCTGGCAAAAGTAAGCTTTCCCTGGAACGTTCCTCCAATTACTAACTTCATAATTATACTGTACTCCTTATGACAATCTGTACCACAACCATTGACAGCGGCATCATCAGTTCACATATAGATAAAAACCATCCCGCCAGATCACCGGTGATTCCGCCAAAATTTTTCATCGCCATATGATGATAATATCCAAACACCAGCGCGGCAGCTATCAAAGCAGTAATGCCAAGCAACGGATGCAGTGCGATCATCCCTGCCGCCAGTATTAGCAGGTAGATGATCATAATAAGACCAACCCGTTTTGTTTCGGCACCTTTTGAAAATGCTGCTGCGGTTCCATCTTTTTTTGCTTTGGGAAAGAATATGATCGCCAGCGCACTTAATGTGCGGGACAGCATAAATCCCGGAACCATTACTGCAAGCACCGCCAGGTCAGCCTGGGCGTATACACCAAAAAGCATAATGAAGTACATCACGCAAGTGATAATTGCGAAGGCTCCGGCATGAGAATCCTTCAGAATCTCCAGGCGGCGTTCTCTGGTTTGCCAGGAACTTAACGCATCAGCCGTATCCAATAGCCCATCCAGATGGATACCACCGGTGATCATCACTGATATCAACAGTAATACCGCGGTGAAAAATATTGAATTGATTTCCGCCAGCGTGCCGATCTTTCCCCAGCCATAGGTAAGCAGGCCAATCACAGTACCAACCCACGGCCAGAAACACATGGCATAAGACATACTGTCATCGGTCCACTCACACTGCGGCATAGGAATCTTGGAATACATGGAAAATGCAACGATAAAACTACGTACTAACTTCATCAAATTACCCCTTTATGGTTACTGGAATGCCATAGACAATCTCAGTAACATATTCTGCCCTTTTTGCCAACGCCAGATTGATTCTGCCCAGATATTGCTGATAGCGTTTTGTCTCTTCATCATAATCAATACCATCAGAAAAAATTTCATTGGTTACGACAACCACATTAGCGGCCTGATTAAGAAGCGTATCAATTCCTTGTAAAACAGCTCCTACGGTTGCGTCATGGGCACCATTTTCCTGATATATTTCGTTGGCTGTCAGATTGGACATACATTCCAGCAAGACATTAGCTCCCTTGGGAATGGTCACATCTTTGAGGCCGATATAGCATTCAATGGTGGCAAAATTTTTCTCCCTGCGCATATCACGATGTCGAGCAATGCGTCGATGACTCTCTTCATCAAAGGGATACATGGTTGCAATATAGATTCGCTCATTACTTCCTAATTTGATGATGCAGTCTTCCGCATAAGCTGATTTTCCGCTCCCGCTTCCGCCAGTTATTACTTGCAGCATTACGCTCCTCCCGATTCTAAATGTTTTATCCGATAACTAACCAGCTCTAATACCCCCACCTCTGCAGGCTAAGAGCTGTAAAGTCAGGTATAGGGCACATATTCTTCCATACTATTATCTTCAAAAGTACTCATACCATTATAAACAGCAATGGCAATATCTAAAATCGGATATAAGGTAACTGCCCCTGTTCCTTCACCAAGCCGCATATCACATGTCAAAAATCCCGAAATCCCAAGATTCTCCAGAACCATTTCCGATGCCGGCTCCTGAGATAAATGAGATGCCAGCATATAATCCTTTGCCTGCGGACAGTAACGTACTGCACAAAGAGCTGCTACAGCGGAGATGAAACCATCGATCACAACCGGAACGCCAAGTGCTGCTCCGCCTAGAAAGATGCCCATCATACCCGCGATATCAAGACCGCCCACTTTGGAAAGGACATCAATCACATCCTCTTTATCAGGCTTATGTAACGCAATTGCTTTCTTAATTGTAGTGATTTTTCGCGCCAATCCTTCCGAAGATAATCCAGCTCCGCGGCCAGTAACTTTTTCTGCACTCTCCCCCAGTAAAACAGAGATAATGGCACTGCTGGTAGTCGTATTGCCAATTCCCATCTCACCGGTTGCGATAATATCGTAACCTTTTTCCTTTAACTCTGCAACCATGGCAATACCCACTTCAATCGCCTGAATAACCTCTTCCCTGGTCATCGCAGGTTCTTTTGCCATGTTGCGGGTTCCATACATTACTTTACGGTTGATCAATTTTGAGTCTACGGCAATTCCGATATCCACCGGGAAGATTTCCGCTCCTACCGTCTTACACATAATACTGGCAGTCGCCTTTTCTTTCAGAAAATTTTCCGAAATGATCAGCGTAACTTCCTGAGTACTTTGGGCAATTCCTTCTGCCACCACCCCATTGTCAGCACACATAACCACCAAGGCCTTTTTATCCAAATGAACATCATTGGTCCCGGTAATACCCGCGATTTGCGTCACTGCGTCCTGCAGCTTCCCCAAACTGTGAAGGGGAATGGCAATACTGTACCAACGCTTTTTAGCCTGTTCCATAGCTGCTTGATCTAGTGGTTTTATCGCTTTAATTGCTTCTTGTAAGTTCATGATCACTTCTCTCCCTGCATTTTCTTAAAAATGTTTCTGCTATCTTCGGATTACTATAATAGTATAAATGAGGAAATCCGGCCAGCATCTGTGGTGTACTGTGAATGCACCGCCAGCCGCGGCTGCTTAAAGGCTTGTCCGCCCGAAAACTTTCCCCACAGTTATCAGAATCAAAATAGTGGAATTCATGAGCAGGCATTTTACCTATCTCTTCACCAAAAACAGTTCCCCCATGCAAGGTAATATAACCAAAGCGATTCAGCCTGGACGTTTTATATGCGCTTCCATCTATCGTTCCCACCATCGGATAAGTATTTCCTTCAATATCCTCCATAAACTGGTGAAGATACATAAATCCTCCGCATTCTGCCATACAAGGCAGGCCATTTGCCAAGGCCTCTTTCATCTCCATTCGCATCGAAACATTTTCGCTCAGTGCTGCTCCATGCAGTTCGGGATAGCCGCCATACAGCAGCAATCCATGGATATCCGCCGGTAACTTAGGATCGTGTATCGGTGAAAATGGTACCAGTTCAGCACCCATTGCTTCTAATAACTGCAAATTATCCTGATAAAAAAAACAAAATGCTTCATCCTTTGCCAAAGCAATCCGTATTGGCTTTTGTGCCTTTGGGAAAACCGGCTGTTCTAGGTACTCCATTACTTTTGCATCCCGGGCGATCAAAAGCAGTGCAGTGAAATCAAGAGATTTCTTCAGCACCTCTGCAAACTTATCCAAATTCTCCTGCAGATCATGGATTTCATCAGGCATGACCAATCCCAGATGACGGCTTTCTAATATACAGTCCTGTACTACCGGCACATATCCGCATACCTTTACTGAAAGCTCCTGCTCAATTTGCTTTTTTATACGTTCATAAAGCATAGGTGAAATCTGATTTAGAATTACCCCTTTTATATGACTGTTCTCTTTATATTCTAAAAAGCCTTTGATATATGGAATTACAGACACACTCATCCCTTTGCAGTTAACAATAAAAACAACCGGTGTATCGGTGGTATCCGCTACATCCCAGGCACTTGCCTTTGATGAAATCCCGGCAAGCCCATCGTAAAATCCCATGACCCCTTCGACTACCGCTATATCACTATCCGCTGCGTTTTTCATCATTAGATAACGGGTAATATCCCGCTTAGTAAAGAAGGTATCCAAATTTCTGCTCTTCGTGCCTATTACCCGGCTATGAAACATGGGATCGATATAATCCGGTCCGCATTTGAAAGAAGTCACGTTCATACCCTGTTTCTTAAGGGCATGGAGAATTCCACATGTGATCAGTGTCTTTCCGCTTCCGCTGGCAGCTGCTGCGAACATAATCCGCGGTAATTTAATTGCTTTTGCCATGCTGGCATTCATGAATTTGTTCCTCCTTGACAGGATATGATATAGATCGGATTTTGACCCATCATCATGTGATAAGCTCCAATTTCTTTTGCTTTTCCTGCTGCAATCTGGACAATATCGGTATCAGTTACCGGCAGCGTTTTCAGACAGTCTAATGCCTCTGCAACCGTCTCAAGGGTAATACAATTAATGACGATCCGCACATTCGAATTCTTTTTAAGGAGCAGCTGCATAATTTCTTTTAAGTTACCGGAAGAACCACCAATAAACGCGTGAGTCAAAACCGGCAGATTCTCACAGGCTTCCGGTGCAAGGCCTTCGATAATGGTCAAATGATCCACTGCGAATTTTTGTTTATTCTGATACAGTAATGCTGCTGCTTCAGGATTCTTCTCAATCGCATATACAGATCCCTGTGAGGACATTTTGGCTATTTCAATCGATACAGAACCTGTTCCTGCCCCTATATCATAAACTACGGAAGCTTCCTGCAAACGCAGTTTGGAAAGAGAAATGCTGCGAATCTCCTCTTTGGTCATCGGTGCTTTGTCTCTTAAAAACATCTGGTCCGGCATACCATGGGTCACAACAGCATCCCCGGCACTGTCATTTTCCAACAACATAACCGAAAGTCCGTCTGTCTCATATCCTATGTAATCTCGTACAAATCCCCTGGAAATCTTTTCTTTCGGATAGGAAAGCTGCTCACCGATGAAAATACGCACCTCGCCCATTCCATAGTGGGCTAATTTTTCACATACTTCGGAAATACCCGTTGTATTTCCCACGATTGCAAAAACCCTGGGGTGCTGCTGAATTAATGAAATCAAGTTCATTTCCCGGCCATGAATGCTGCAGGGATAAACATCTTCCCAGCTGGTTTGCAGACGAGAGCAAAAATATACCATGGAAGAAATCCCACTGATCAGCTTCACTTCACCATTCATCCTGCCCACATTTTGCTCATCCTCATTCAGCACATCCATTAATTTCTTTGCACCGCTGTAGAAGCCCACGTCTCCGGATAAAGCAATGGCTATCTTCTCATATTCCGGATGCGCTTTTATGTACCTGCGAATCTCCAAAGGCTGATAGGAATAAAATATCGGCTGTCCCGGACTGCGTACACCATCCGCCATTCGTTTTGCACCGATAATTAAATCTGCACTTTTTAAGGCCTGTTCACCCTCAATAGTCAATGTCGCCTTAGTCCCCATACCGATACCAACAAGAATAATCTCCTGCTTCGGCTTAAAAGAAAAACGTTTCTGCAATAATGCCTTGCATTGATTTAACGTCACGCCTTCCTCCTGCTTCGGACGCCCGATTAAAACCAGCCGGGAACCCGTTTCCAGAGCAGCTTCATATTTTTCCATAAAACCGCCGCTGCTGCCTGATTCCTTGCTGACCAGCCATTTGGTATCAAGCTGACGAATCATGGCAATATTCATATCTTTTGTAAACGGTCCCTGCATACAGATCAGGTGTTTACCGCTAAAACCTAATTCAGCGCACTGAGCTACTACTTCCGGCAGTGATAATACCCTGGCATACACCCGTTCCTGATAATCGGAAAGCTGCGTGTACTCCGCCAGTTCTTTACTTCCTGTGGCAGCCAGAATACTGCCTTTGGTATTTTCCAGGAACGCAACTGCTTCCTTTACCGAATTCACATAAACCGTCTGATCATCTGCAACAGCCGTAGTCTCTCTCACTAGGCGCAGGTATTCTTTACCGCATCGTTCACAGGCTGACTTCACATTCTCGGTTACCACCGCGGCATAGGGATGGGTTGCATCAATGACCAGGGATACATCCAGCTCTCGCATCAACGCTTCCATCTTGGCATCAGTCATCCGGTCGTGAGATACTGTGAGGTTCTCACCTTTATGCAGTAAGCTCTCGCCGTACTCAGTTGCCACGCATACATGACATGATATTTTATTGAAACTCAAATATTCAGCTATCGTACGGCCCTCTATTGTACCAGCAAAAATCAGTACTTTATACATTCTTATATCCTCTTGGCGTTACCATTTTACCGCCTATATTTTTCGTCTGGGAATTGCCGATAAATACAGTAGTAAACATATCCACCCGGGTATCCCGTAATTCTTTCAAGGTCATTACTTTCATGGATTCTCCATCACGGCCGATATGACCAACAATTCCACATACGGTATCTCCCCTTTTATGCTGTAACATCAGATCACAGGCTTTCTGCAGATAATCATGACGCTTCTTACTGGATGGATTATAGAGGCAGATAACAAAGTCTGCTTCGGATGCATGCAGTAACCGAGCTTCAATCTTTTCCCATGGAGTCAAAAGGTCACTTAAACTGATCAGACAGAAATCATGGATCAGAGGTGCTCCCAGTACTGCTCCGCCGCCGGTAGCTGCCGTCACACCAGGTATGATCTCCAGTTTCACTTCCGGATAATTCACACCTACTTCATACATCAAACCTGACATTCCATATACACCGGCATCACCGCTGCAGATCATAGCTACACTTTTGCCTTTCATGGCTTCGTCAAATGCCAGCACACAGCGATCCACTTCCCTCTTCATCGGTGTGGTCATAAATTCTTTTTCGGGAAAATGATTCTTCACCAGGTCAACATACACGGTATAACCAATGATCACATCACTGTCCTTCAAAGCATTTGCCGCCTTAATGGTCATTTGTTCATATTCCCCAGGTCCAATTCCCACTACGTATATTTTATTCAAAGTCTACACTCCTGTCTTCTATGGCTAACGCGACGGTTACACCATTTTTTCCTGTTTTATTCTGAATCAGCCGGCCCATATGGCTTCCCAGCCGGGCACTGCGTTCACAGACATTATCCACGCCGGTAACCGATGTTACAAAATCTGATGCTGAATATTTCCCCGGCACCGCTTTTAACTCCTCAGCTGTATATGTAATAAAATCCAATCCCATTTCTTTGCTGTAAGCGATAATTCCCGGTTCCTCTTTCTTTAGATCAATACTGCAGATGCGGCTGATGGCTTCCGGAAAAATCCCCTGCAAGCGGCAGGTTTCTTCCACCAACGCTTTAATCAGCTCTTTGGGAGTACCTTTTTTGCATCCCAGGCCCAGTACAACATTGGAAGGGATTAAAAATAAAGTTTTATGAAACGGCATTTTATCATGATAGATTCCAATATAAATACCAAGTTCAACCGCTTTTGTTCCATTCAACTCTGCAACCAGTCCTTTAGGCAGTTCAACATGCACCGGCAGCTCACTATAAAAACCAACCGTTTCACCATGCAGCAATTTAGCCGAAACTTCTTTTGCCAGTTTCATATCCGAAATAAAAAATCCATTTTTTTTCGCAAAAACATCCACGGCAAACCGCTGATTCAGATCTGTAGCAGTTGTAACAACCGCCTGCGCTCCCAGCTGTTCACTCAAAAGGAACGCCAGTTCATTCGCTCCTCCGATGTGACCGGCAAGCAGAGGAATACAAAATCTTCCCTGTTCATCCAGAATCAATACCGCCGGATCGTTTTGCTTATCCTGTATATGAGGTGCAATTGCCCGAACTGCAATACCGCTGGCGCCGATAAAGATAATCGCATCTTTGGATACAAACATCTCTCCTGCCCACGCAGGCAGTGCTTCCTCTACCTGAATCGCATCTTCCTCTTTCAGATATCTGCTTTTCACATAACACTCTGTGCCATGCTCCTGCTGTTTCAATATCTCTATGGCTTTTTCTGATAAGGCAAAGCCATTACGTGTAAAACTAATAACTGCTATCTCCATATCTGCTCCTACGTACCATATCCGTACTATTTACTAGCCTCACGAAACTCAGTCGTAAATTCCGGATTATATAATTCCGAACGATCATAATGCGTATGCGTCACCACATCGCCAATAATCATCAGCGCTGTCTTCGTAATATTCTCCCGTTTAGCTGTTTCTGCCAAAGTTCCAACAGTACAGACAAACCTTTTCTCATCATCCCAGGTTGCTTTATAAACAATCGCTGCCGGTGTATCTTTCTTATATCCGCCTTCAATCAGACGTTCACTTAATTCTTCTAACATACCGGTACTTAAGAATACTACCATAGTTGCCTGATGAGCTGCAAAAGACTCAATACTTTCCTTCGGCGGAACCGGTGTCCTGCCTGCCATTCTGGTAATGATCACACTCTGTGATACATCCGGTAAAGTATATTCCAGATTCAATGCAGATGCTGCCCCACTGAAAGAACTTACCCCCGGACAGGAATCATAAGCAATCTTCTTTTTGTCCAGTACATCCATCTGCTCACGGATCGCTCCATAGAGACAGGGATCTCCGGTATGAAGACGAACCGTAACTTTTCCTTCTTTCTCAGCTGCAAACATCACGTCCAACACTTCTTCCAAAGTCATTGCTGCACTATTATAAATTTTACAGTCTTTCTTTGCATAGTCAAGCAGCTGCGGATTCACCAGCGAACCGGCATAGATGATAACATCAGCCTCTTCCAGATATTTTTTCCCGCGAATTGTAATCAAGTCCGGGGCTCCAGGGCCCGCGCCAACAAAATGTATCATATCTATTCGTTCTCCTTTACTATGATCAATGAATAGTATCCTGCATCTTCCGGAATTTCGTCTGCGCCACGAAAAATCCTTTCATCTTTCATACCACAGTTTTCAATCATAACAACCTGTGCATTCATTGTCTTTAACCGCGCTTTAACGTCGCTCATTTTCTTTCCTGCTTTCATCAGCACCTTTGTACCAGGCAATTTTAACGCCTCGTCAATCTGATAAGAAGCCGGAATAACATGAAGCTGCTCCTCCTTTTCCACCAGTCCCATATTCAGCCTTGCTGCAACTGCACAAAATGATGTAATTCCACTGACAATCTCCACATCATACCCCATCTCCTGAATCCTTTTATGTACATACAGATATGTGGAGTAAACGGTAGTATCACCAAGAGTAAGAAACGCCACCTGCTTTCCGGCATCCAGATACGCTGCAATAGTCTTCGCTCCCTGGTCGTGGCTCTCCTGCAATACGTCTATATCCTTCGTCATGGGCATATCAATAGGCAGCAGCTCTTTATCCGCCAGCTCGGGATATGCCTGTACCACTATTTTATATGCTACCGTATCCTGTGGCACCTTGCCCGGTACTGCAATCACTTCACTTTCTTTTATGATCCTTAATGCTTTTAATGTGAGCAGCTCCGGATCACCCGGTCCTACTCCAAGTCCATACAATTTTGCTGTCATTTACTTTCTCCCTTGGTTTATTTTATGAATCAATTCCGGTACATTTTCTGACTGTCCAAGCTTTCCGTGGACACTGGAGAATAATATTGTCCCCACTTCAAAATTCCCTTGTACCTGATGAGTCAAATAAAAATCTATCCGATCAATGATCTCTTTCATGGTGCTTTCCAGCAGATTACTTTCTATTAATATATTAACAGCATCCTCTGTAGTAACAGTTTCTAAAATCCGCTTTGCTGTATTCAAATCCGCTCCTGACCGAATGGCCTGTGAAGCTATCAGCTCTGCCCTGCTGTCAGCATGATGGGAATGGGTATTCATAATCCCACCGGATACCTTGATAAATTTTCCGATATGTGATACAAACAGAATACCCTTTACTCCCAGTTCTGATGCCATCTCAAGGGTTTCACCAATATAATTGCTGCATTTCATAGAATAAGTCAAATCTAAATCCATCTGTTCCTTTGAAAACAATTCCCCGTAATTTCCTGGTGTAATGATCAGATAATCACCACCATTTTCCACCAGCATCTTCATTTCAACCCGGATGCTTTCAATCAGGGCCCGTTCACTCATCGGAACGACAATACCACTCGTCCCCAATACTGAGATACCGTCAACGATACCAAGCCTGGGGTTAAATGTTCTCCCGGCAATTTCTTTTCCTTCCGGAATGAAAATCTCAACATCGATACCGCCGTCATAACCATATTCTCTGCAAACATCCTCTACTTCTGACAATATCATCTGGCGAGGTACTTTATTAATTGCCGCATTCCCTACCGGCTGCTGCAAACCTGGCTTCGTTACTCTGCCTACGCCGCATCCTCCGTCAATCCGAATTCCATCTCCAATACATTTTCGAACCTTGGCATACACTAGAATCCCATGAGTTGCATCAGGATCATCACCGCCGTCTTTTCTTACAGCGCAACTGACTTCTTCTTTTTCCTGATGAATATCCTCAATTAGAAGATGCAACAGAATTCCTTTCGGTGTCATGATCACAGCTTTTTCTATTTTTTCCCCAGAAAGGAGCATTGTAACAGCCGCCTTCGATGCAGCAGCAGCACAGGATCCTGTTGTATATCCATAACGTAATTTTTTATTATCTTTGATAATATAGTGATTTTCTAATCCAGTCTGATGCTCCATAGGTTACCTCGTTATTGGCCGCATGGCCATAATGGTATACTGTAAGTGTTACCTCGTTATTGGCCGCATGGCCATAATGGTATACTGTAAAAAAATAAACCATTGCCTACGAAAAGACAACGGTTGTATGTTGTATCTTCATATATCTTCGGTGGCCGCAAACATATATGTTCAAATGCAGGACAGGTATCTGGCTATACAGTAACGGACTTGCGCAGGACTTTCACCTGCTTCCCTGTTTCTACACTTGTTTGGTTTTCTTCAAATATTATATGCTTTTTGTGATTTTCTGTCAAGATTATCGACATCAGAAAAAAGAGAACTATTTTTAACTTTTTGGTTTTAAAACCAGTAAGACATGGGGATGATTATTCCCCAATCGATTCCGGGAACATCTAAAACTATAAGTTATCGGGATGGTTTCACTCGTATGAGTGATACCATCCCGATACTTAGGACTAGCTTATTTCCCGACAGTTGCGTAACTTTATGCTGTTATCCTGCAACGATTTCGGATGGATTTAGGCTAAGGTATACGATAATACCACAGTTTCACCCGCTTTCGCTCTGCCTTCACAAATCCTTATATTTTCCACTTGATCCATGTTTGTAATGATTACAGGTGTTTCAATACCATGTCCAGCCTCTTTAATTTTATTTAAATCCACCTTACAGAGTATCTGGCCCGTCTTGACTTTGTCACCTTTTTTTACAAATAGTTTGAACGGCTGGCCATTCAGTTCAACTGTGTCCATGCCGATGTGGATAAGGATATCCAGGCCGTCTGAATTTTGGATGCCGATGGCATGCAGTGTATCCGCGACAGTCACGATCGTTCCGGTGACCGGAGCGACGATACGCCCGTTCGAGGGAATAATGGCAACACCGTCGCCAATCACCTTGTCTGCGAATACGGCATCTGATATGCATGACACCGATACGACATCACCGTCAACAGGTGCTAATATTTCTTGTTTCTGTTTATTGAAAAATGATAACATGTCATACCTCCGATACAATTTTAGTCTAGTTCAGAACCGTTGGAAGCGATTACTTTTTTATACCAGAAGAAGCTGTCTTTTTTATATCGCTCATAACTGCCATTGCCCTCGTCATCCACGTCTACGTAAATAAAGCCGTAGCGTTTTTTCATTTCTCCCGTGCCAGCGCTAATGAGATCGATACATCCCCAGGAGGTGTATCCCATAAGTGGGATGCCGTCGATTTCGATCGCTTTTTCCATCTCCTTGATATGTTCCCGCAGATAGTCGATACGGTAAGGGTCGTGTACCTTTTTATCCTCGGTGAGTTCATCAAATGCACCAAGGCCGTTCTCGACAATCATCAATGGCTTCTGATAACGGTCATACAGCATGTTGAGCGAAATACGCAGGCCAACGGAATCAATACTCCATCCCCATTGCGTGGTGGGAATAAAATTGTTTTCGTAGCCGAAATCTACGCTGTTACCGTCACAATTACTGACCGATTTTTTACCAGCCACCAGCGAACAATAATAACTGTAGGAGATAAAATCTACCGTACCATCCAAAAGGAGCTCTTTATCGCCAGGCTGCTCGGGCAGCCTGTAGCCTTCACGCTCGAATTCCTTGAGCTTGAATGCGGGGTAGTAGCCGCGGCACATAACGTCGGGATAGAACAGGTGGTTACGCATCACTTCCCGGGTTGCCATGACATCTTCCGGATCACACGTGGCAGCATACGCGAAGATGCCGCCGTACATCATGCCCACTTTGTTTTCCGGATTGATTTCGTGTGCGAGCTTTACCGTCTGAGCGCTGGCTAGAAATTGGTGGTAAGCCGCCGTCATTTTGGTTCCTTTATCTGGTGTCTCAAGCCCAATACCCATCCAGGGCATAAACTCAATGCTGTTTATTTCGTTGAATGTCAGCCAATACTTCACCTTTCCTTTGTACCGCTCCAGCAGGGTTTTGGAGTAGCGCACATAAAACTCTATGAGCTGACGATTGGCCCAGCTGCCATACTGTTTAACAAGGTACAACGGCATTTCGTAATGCGAAATGGTCACTATGGGTTCGATGCCATACTTGCAGCATTCATCAAAAACTGCGTCATAGTGTGCAAGACCCATCTCGTTTGGCTCAGCCTCGTCACCTCTTGGAAACAGGCGTGCCCAACTGACTGACATACGGTATGTCTTAAAGCCCATTTCGGCAAAGAGGGCGATATCTTCTTTAAAGCGGTTGTAGTGGTTGATGCCCCAGTGATTAGGGTACACAACGCCTTCCTCTATATTCTGCGTGATGCGGCGGCGCACCGTTTTGCTTCCGGCCGTCATAACGTCTGCGATATTCAACCCTTTACCATCCTGTTGGTAAGCACCTTCGCACTGGTTGGCGGCAGTAGCGCCACCCCATAAAAATTTTTTTTTGAACGGCATAGTTATTAGTCCTCCTATTTTGTTTTGCTGGTTTTTTGGCCTTTTCCCTCAATACCGATGATATATGTAGCAATAAAAGAAACAATCACGGCTACTACAAATGAAACGATTGTAATGATTAAGTTTGTGCTTTCAGGCCCCACAAAGGCGGGCAGGGAAAAAATCCCACCTGAGCCTGGCATTACATAGATGTGCACCTTGAAGATTCCACCAATAAGACCGCCTGCGAAGCCCCCGATCATAACACCAATCAACGGTCTTTTTAATCGCAGTACGAACCCGAACAGAGCTGGTTCCGTCACTCCACCAATTATGGCGGATACACAAGTGGCAAGCGCACCAGATTTGGTATCTACCTCTTTTGACCGGATTGAGATTGCCAATGCCGATGCGCCAATCGCCATATTTGCACAAACGTTGGCAAATATGATAAATGGTTCATATCCCAGCGTAGTGAACAGCATCAGTAAAGTAGGTGTAAGTGTGGCATGCATACCAGTCATAATCAGCAGTGGGTAAACAGCAGCCAATACAGCCACACCGAGGGCACCGGCGGTATCATACAGCCACACCAGGGCTGCGGTGATGTAGTTGCCAATGATAACTCCGAACGGGGCAACCGCGCATAAGGCTACAGGGATCATGACCAACAATGTACACAGTGGTACCAGTAGAGATTTAAGGACATTTGGGCTGATTTTTGTGAAAAAGCCATATACATACTTCATCACCCATACCACCATAATGACCGGCAATACGGTGCTCCCATACGATGCCGCTGTAATGGGAATGCCAAAGATATTAAGGCTGGCGCCTTCACTGACTAGCGATACAAAAGTCGGTGAAACAAGTATTGCGCCCATGAGCATACCAAAACCCTGATTTGTGTTGAGTTTCTTGGCCGCGGTTGCGCCGACTAATATTGGCAAGAAATAGAAGCCTGCATCACCAACAAAAGAAAGTACCATATTCGTACCGCTTTCTGCACTGAAAAGGCCTAGACCAGCAGAACCTAAAAGCTGTACGACAACCTTTAGCATGCCGACACCGATAAGTACCGGGATAATTGGTGAGATACTGCCGGACACTGTGTCAATAATTGCATTCAGCACTCCGCCAAATGTCAGCTTTTGCTTCGGTGTATCCAAATTTTCCTGTAATTGACGGTCGCTCTTAATACCTATTTCTTCGCAGACAACGGCATACACTTCACCGACATACTGGCCAATGATGACCTGCACCTGTCCGTTTTGCAGTTTTACGCCCACTATGCCATTCATTTTTTCCAAAGTTTCGATGTTGGCGAGACCTTGGTCTTTCAGATTGAACCGCAAACGGGATATGCAATGTGCAACGTTCGCGATGTTACCCTTGCCGCCGACCTCTTGCACGATGTTGACTGCGAGCTGTTTGTACCTAGATTCAGCCATTTTATTTTTCCTCCATATTGTTATTTTTTTCTATTGAGAATACACGCGCGCCATGCATTACTACCGTTTTCGATCCTCCGAAGTGAGGACGTTTATATGAATCATTAAATATGCCAATTCCTCCTTGGTACACCTTGTGCCAAAATGATATTCCATAAAATCGTCGACGGAACGTACACAAATATAGATGCCAGGATGGTCTTTGGTCAGGTACTGGAAAAGGTCGCTTTCGTTACTATTGTTCTCTTTGTTTTGACTTTTACGCTGCACAAACCTTCTGATGTGGTTGGCAAATCGATAATAGTTAAAGCTTTTTTTGTCCAATGTAGTTTTAAACTGTACTTCTACAATATCTGTAATACCCTTCAACACTTTTTGTACCGCACTTTCGTCATTGGATATGTTGCCCATCCGGGCATTGATCAGGTGCAGCGCAATACTATTTTTTTCTTCATCCGGCATGATTACGCCACACTCCTTCCGGATAAGCGATATGGCATAGTCAGCCACTTCAAAGACAAGAGGGTATTCTATTTCCAATCCAAAAGAATAGAAAATGCCGATGTCAATGCCTTTCTGGTACCTTTCAATTGCAAAACTGATATGATCCGCTAAAGTAAACACTAGGTTGGGATTTAGCTCACATTCAATTTTCAGCTTAGTCCTCTCGACTACTTTGGTGGAGAGCATAAAAATCTCACTGGATATTTCACTGAGCAGTCCAAGATATTGACTGTCGATGTCATAAAAAGTACGCTTTATTTTACTTAAGTCATCCAACTCATAAGGAACTTCGGGAAAGCCAATACCCTTACCCAACACAACTATTTCGCGACCCTTCGAATCTATGCCTATAGCTGCACCGTTATTAATTTTTTTGATAATTCTCAACAGAATCCCCCCTGCCTACTGCTAAACAAAACAAAAAACCCTTCGTGTGCATAACTTCAAAACAGACGTAACATGCCTGACAAATGAAGGTAATGCCTCACGAAGAGTTCGCACCCTTTTTATATGGTTTATTATGTAGCACCAGCTATATATTTAGTATAATACCAATTATAAGCTTTATTGTCAATATTAAGTTTTTTTAAAAACATTACCTTCTGAAAATAGATATCATTTCTCCCAAAAGCATTACAGTACAAGCATTTT